>OLIL01000461.1_pt1 | contig 22774 bp, 19 predicted proteins | sample 1609701 | NCBI WGS metagenome assembly OLIL01 (sample SAMEA4350146, study PRJEB24818) | metagenome | biome: human; feature: gut; material: faeces | place: Denmark | collected 2013-09
GCCTCGTCACGCCGATGGTACTGCGTAACAGTGGAAGAGTAGGTAGCCGCCGTCTTAGGTGAAAGGAGTCAGTCGAAAGATTGGCTCCTTTTTTTGGTATATACACCAGCCGTTGTAGAGATGTGGCACGCTACGTCTTTACAAAGAGGGAACGTGGATAGATTAGTCGTTTATTTCTTTAGCTAGAGATTCCCGTAGTTTCCGGACTGCCGTGGCGATGTGGGCTTCTAATGTCTTTACTGATATTTCTAGGATATTTGCCGCATCCTTATATTTCATCTTATCTTCACGGATCAGTTTAAAAGCCATCTTGCATTTATCCGGGAGTGTATTGATCGCCTCATTTAAATGATCGATGCATTCTTTGGAAATAAGTTCTTCCTCGGGCGTAGTATCGGTATGTGCGAATAAATCGATCGTATTCTCATCGATCTGGACTTTCTCCATATGCTGTGTCCGGTATAGGCTGATGGCTTTGTGGCGGGCTATGCCATAGATATAAGAATCGAAGTTAGAGATGTCCGGTAATGACTTTCTATTATTCCAAAGACTTAGAAATGTATCAGAGACAATTTCCTCAGCTTCTACAGAGGAAGGCACATAAAGGGATGTAAACCGCATTAGCCTCTGAAAATAGGCTAAATAAAGCGATTTAAAAGCAGTTTGAGAATCGGATAGCGCGATTTCACAGACCCATTGCATTATTTCTTTGGAGTGTTTTTCCAAGTAACTAGAATCTTGTTAACTTATTTCCCTTCTAAATATATAGTCGCAAATGTATATAAAAACCCTTAGTGGATCTCTCTCTTAAAAGAGAAATACTTGATGTTAATTTCAACCTAATTTCATATCTGGTTGTTTTTGAATCTAATCCGCAGGTTGTAACATCATTGTAATATGTATGTAACGGATGCGAAATAATTGTTTCAGAACTTTGCGCAAGAATTATAACAATCAGTATGGAAACATTTTATTTGTTCTTGGTCATATTTTTGTTTGTATTGGCCATCGTAGATTTATCGGTCGGTGTTAGTAATGATGCCGTGAATTTCTTGAATTCAGCTATCGGCGCGAGAGCCGCATCCTTTAAAGTTATTATCGCTATCGCTGCTGTGGGAGTCTTTGTCGGAGCGGCGTTATCCAATGGTATGATGGATATCGCCCGGCATGGTATTTATCAACCCCAGCATTTTTATTTCTCGGAGATCATGTGTATCCTTGCGGCCGTTATGCTTACGGATGTGGTGCTACTGGATATTTTTAACTCGTTAGGTATGCCGACCTCGACAACGGTTTCCATGGTGTTTGAGTTGGTGGGTGGAACGGTAGCGATCGCCTTGGTAAAGATCGCTAGTTCTTCAGGCGCTTTGCAATTGGGGGATCTGCTGAATACCGAAAAGGCTTTTACCGTGATTCTGGGTATCTTTCTTTCTGTGGCGATCGCTTTTTTCTTTGGTGTGATCGTGCAGTATCTGTCCCGGATCTTGTTCTCGTTTAATTATAAGAAAAGCTCTAAATATTTTATTGGTCTGTTCGGAGGTTTAGCGGCCACTTCCATCATTTACTTTATGCTGATAAAGGGATTGAAGACAAGTTCTTTTATGACGGGTGAGTTCAAGGATATGGTGTATGCCAATACGGGGATGATCGTTTTGGGATGTATGGTATTTTTTACGATCTTGATGCAGGTATTGCATTGGTTGAAGGTGAATGTATTCAAGGTAGTCATTTTGATGGGTACGTTTGCCTTGGCGTTGGCTTTTGCCGGGAATGACTTGGTGAACTTTATCGGAGTCCCCTTGGCTGGCTATTCCTCTTATATGGACTTGATGGCGCAGGGAGGGACCACTACCACGGATACATTTTTGATGACCTCCTTGTTGGGACCGGCCCAGACACCTTGGTATTTCTTGGTGGGTTCCGGGGTCGTGATGGTAATCGCCTTGGCTACCTCCAAAAAGGCTCAGAACGTGGTGAAGACTTCCTTGGATCTGTCTCGTCAATCGGATGGAGAGGAGTCTTTCGGTACATCGCCTGTCGCACGGGTATTGGTACGGAATTGCAGTAATATATCCGCTACGATATTAAGTATCGTGCCCACTCCGGTTAAGAACTGGATTGATAGCCGTTTCAACCAAAGCGAGATGATCATGGATGACAAGGCTAGCTTCGACTTGGTACGTGCCTCGGTGAACGTGGTTTTGTCCGGATTGCTGATCGCTTTGGGAACCTCCTTGAAATTGCCTTTATCTACGACGTATGTGGCTTTCATGGTCGCTATGGGTACTTCGTTGGCAGACCGTGCTTGGGGGCGTGAGAGCGCCGTATATCGCATCACAGGCGTATTGTCCGTGATAGGTGGTTGGTTCATTACGGCAGGGGCTGCTTTTACGATCTGTTTCATCGTCGCTCTTTTGATTTATTGGGGAGGTATTCCAGCTTTGGTCGCTATGATTGGTTTGGCGATCTATTCGTTGGTTCGTAGCCACTTCGCTTATAAGGCTAAATTGCGGAAAGAGGCATTGAAGGAGGAGGTGAATTCTACGGTGTCTAAACTTCGTAAGGCTACGGATACCCGTGAGGCTTTGGCCCTGTTCCGCGAGCATAGCCGTGAGGAATTACAATCCGATCTGGATTTTACGGCGGAAGTATTCGGTAAGGCGGTAAATGGATTCATGAATGAGAACCTCCGTGAGTTGCGCAAGGTCTTGACTGCCGTGGAAGAGAAGAAGATTCACTTGAAGCAAGTGAAACGTGTCGGTACGCTTGGCGTTACCCAATTGGATCACGATATCGCTGTGGAGAAGGGGCTTTATTATTATCAAGGAAATGACTTCGCCAGCGAGATCATATTCAGTATCCGTCGCTTGGCAGAACCGATGAAAGATCATATCGATAATAATTTCAGCCCGTTGAGTCCGGTACAGAAAGATGATTTTGGTAAGGTATCTGAACAAATCATCTCCTTCTTGAGAAATTGCGCTATTATGATCCGTAAAAACGATTATATTGGTTTTGAGGAGCTGATCGCTGAGTCGATTACCTTGATGAACCAACTTACCGCCTTGAAGAAAGGGGAGTTGAAGCGTATCCAAGGGCAGTCCGGCAGCACGAAGGTGAGCATGGTTTATTTGAACATGGTACAAGAAGCCCAGAACGTGGTTTCTTTTACGGCGAACCTTTTGAAGGTGAGCAGGAAGTTCCAGAAGGAATAATCAGTCTCTATTCTATTGGGATGGTGGGAGACGGGGCATGCCCCGTCTCTACTGGTTTATAGGGTTAGCATCTTCTTTTCTTTGACTAAATCACTCTCGTCCATCCGCAGGGATGGGACTGTACACATCTTGATAAAATCTCCAGTTTGGCAAGTATAATCATAGTAGGCCTGTTGTTCCGGGGTAAAATCTTCTTTATCGATCAGTCCGCTTTTCCGGCTCATGAATTCATCGATCTCCGTGCTTTCTGATTCCTTGATAAGAAGGATTCGGCGGGCGATCGGGTTACGATTATAATCCTGCCCGATGTATAATCCTCGTAATTGGCGGGGATTCTTGAAAAATGGTATTTGCAGGTATATCGTTACCATCGTGAATTGGGGCGCTTGGTTCTCGTTCAGCATACAATGGAAATTCTGAGGATCGGGCATGATCCCGAATCCCCATTGAGCCTCTCCATAAGCGCTGATCCGCCCTACACGGACTTGATTATCCGAGGGGGAGAGTAGGAAGGGTTCCATCTTGAGGCAGTCCGAGGAGGAAGAAAGGCTGTAACTGGTATAGATTCCTTTGAAAGCCTCTATTTTAGAGGCGGAGAGCCGTGTCTCCTCCATCAATTGCTTGGCGAAAGGATTATCTTTTAGGCTATCCGGTTCGGCGAGCTCCATCTGGTCTAGGCGAAGGATCATCTCCTCTATATGGGAAAGCAAACGTTTTTTCGACACGTTATTCACTAGGGTGAGCGCCGAGTCCAGCGCTTCTTCCGGCGGGTAACTCTTGATGCCCTCGAAATAATTCGGCAATACGGTCGTATATAGGGAGGACAATATGCTGGGAGCCATATCGATCCAGTCGGCTATCTCTTTCATCTTAACCCCATTGCTTCGTAGATATTCGATCTTTCGGTAGAATTCTTGAAGATTGTTCATGTGTTTATATTCTTGATTTACCTTACAAAATAAGAGGACATATGTTGCGTTTCCGTTTCATGAATGTTACATAAATATTTCTTTATAATTTATTGATTCCTAGTTGGGTATTAATAATATACATTCATGGGTTCAGTAATATGTCTGTAACATGGCGGCTGTACTTTTGCCTTCGAAAATAAAACGACAGAAGATTATGGACACTGCGATACAGACAAATAAAACATCCCGGAGGCGGGTTTCCGATCTCTTCTTCATCCTATGGGCCGGAGGGGCCGCTTTGCTTTCTTATTCCTTGGTATATATGTTGCGTAAGCCTTATACGGCTGCCGCTTTCGAGGATCTGGAGGTATTCAATATGGACTATAAGGTGGCGGTTACGATCGTGCAGATCTTGGGGTACGTGGTGTCGAAGTTCATGGGAATTAAGTTGATATCGGAGTTGCGGCGGGAAGAGCGCTTGCGGTTCATCTTGATGTCCGTGGTGATGGCGGAACTTTCGTTGGTATTCTTCGGGTTGCTTTCGGCTCCTTATAATATAGCGGCGATGTTCTTGAACGGACTTTCGCTGGGATGTATGTGGGGGATTATTTTCAGCTTTATAGAAGGACGTAGGATGACGGATGTCCTCGCTAGTTTGTTGGGCGTAAGTATGGTGATCAGTTCCGGTACGGCGAAGTCTGTCGGCTTGTACGTAATGGATACGTGGCAGGTCAGCGAGTTCTGGATGCCCGCCTTGATCGGGGCGGTGGCATTGCCTTTGCTAACCTTGTTGGGATATGCGCTGAACCGACTTCCACAGCCTACGGAGGAGGATATCGCCTTGAAGTCGGAGCGGGAGACCTTGAACGGGCGGCAGCGTTGGGAGCTTTTTAAGCATTTCATGCCTTTCTTGACGATGCTTTTCGTGGCGAATATAGCGATCGTGGTATTGCGGGATATCAAGGAGGACTTCTTGGTGAATATCATCGATATGTCCGGTTACTCGCCTTGGTTGTTCACGCAAATAGATAGCGTGGTGACCTTGACTATCTTGGCGATCTTTGGTTTGATGGTGCTCGTGAAAGATAATTTTAAGGCGCTTTCAGTCCTGTACGGTTTGATTATTACGGGCATGATGGTCATGGCGTTCGTGTCGTTCGGGCAGGAGCGGATGGGATTGAGCCCGGTGACATGGCTTTTCTTGCAGAGCCTTTGCCTGTATATGGCTTACTTAACCTTCCAGACGATTTTCTTCGATCGCTTCATCGCTTGTTTCAAGATACGGGGAAACGTCGGTTTCTTTATTGTCTTAACAGATTTTCTGGGGTACACGGGTACGATACTGGTATTGGTGCTAAAGGAATTCGTGGGTACGAGATTGGACTGGGCGGTATTTTATAACCAACTTGCCGGATATGTAGGGATCTTTTGCTGCGCCACTTTTGTCGCTTCCTTCGTATATTTGCGGCAACGCTATCGCAAGGAGACCGCTTTATGTGGCTGCGAGGAAATAGCAACTCTTGAACCTACCGAAAACAATGTCCTTACGATCGCTTAAACAAGAAAATTATTAAATACGATATATACAGAATATGAAGAAGATTTCAGGTGTCATTATGGATTGGGCTGGTACGGCCGTGGATTATGGATGCTTCGCTCCGCTGAACGCTTTCCTCAAGGTATTCTCGGAAGAGAAAGGGATTGATATCACTTACCGGCAGGCCCGTGAGCCGATGGGTCTCTTGAAGATCGATCATATCAAGGCGATCTTGAGCATGCCGGAGGTGAACGAGAAGTTCCGTGCCTTGTATAAGAGGGACTGGAACAAGGGGGACGTGGATGAGATGTACGCTAGTTTCGAGAAACATTTGTTCGCTTCCTTGAAGGATTTCACCACTCCGATACCGGGAGTCTTGGAGACGATGGCGATGCTTCGCGAGCAAGGTATAAAGATCGGCTCTACGACCGGGTACACGGCGAAGATGATGGAGATTGTCCGTCCCGGAGCCGAGGCCAAAGGATATAGGGTAGATAATCTGGTGACACCAAACGAGGTCCCGGCCGGTCGCCCCGCCCCGTATATGATCTATAAGAATATGATAGATTTAGCGATTCCTTCCGTAGATCAAGTGGTGAAGGTAGGAGATACGATCGCTGATATTAAGGAGGGCGTGAACGCCAAGGTATGGAGCGTCGGTATCGTGACCGGTAGCAACGAGATGGGCGTGAGCGAGGAGGAATATAACAGCCGTCCGGCGGAAGAATGGGAATCTCTGAAGAAAGAGGTGCGTGAGCGTATGTTGGCGGCGGGGGCTCATTTCGTCTTGGATACGATCGCCGAGCTGCCCGCTTGCATCGAGAAGATTAACAACAGGAATTAAGCTTGATAACCGAATAGAATAAAACAATCATATGAGAAACTATTTATTATTGACACCGGGCCCGTTGAGTACGTCGCAGACGGTACGTGAGGCCATGCTTCAAGATTGGTGTACGTGGGATAAGGATTATAACGAGGGTATCGTTACCCCGATCCGTAAAGGCTTGCTGGCGATAGCGGGACTGGACGGGGATGAGTACACCAGTGTCCTGCTGCAAGGTAGCGGAACGTATTGTGTGGAGGCTACGATCGGGGCTGCTGTCCGTCCGGAGGATAAATTGTTGATCCTCGCTAACGGTGCTTATGGCAAACGTATGGCGCAGATCGCCGATTATTATCATATCAATTACGTACTGGTCTCTTTGCATGAGACGGAACTGGTAACCGGCGAGGTAGCCCGACGTGCCTTGGAGGAACATCCCGGTATCACGCATCTCTCAATGGTACATAGCGAGACCACGACCGGTTTGTTGAATCCGATTGAGGAGGTAGCCGAGGTGATCAAGGGCCGGGGGATTACCTTTATCGTGGATGCTATGAGCAGCTTTGGCGGTGTCCCTATCGACGTGAAAGGTTTAGGTATCGACTTCTTGGTCAGTAGCGCGAACAAATGTATTCAAGGAGTTCCCGGCTTCGGCTTTATCCTCGCCCAAAAAGATAAATTGATGGCGACGAAGGGGAATGCCCGCTCGCTTTCCTTAGATATCTATGCCCAGTGGGAAGCGATGGAGAAAGGGGGAGGCAAATGGCGTTTCACGTCTCCGACGCACGTGGTTCACGCTTTCTACCAAGCCATGAAGGAATTGAACGAGGAAGGCGGTATCACGGCTCGTTATAAGAGATATCAAGAGAATCACCAGATATTGGTGGAAGGTATGCGTAGATTGGGTTTCAAGACCTTGCTGCCCGATGATGCCCAAGGGCCTATTATCACTTCGTTCTTATATCCTTCCGCGGATTTCGATTTCACCTCGTTCTACGCACGGCTGAAGGAGAAAGGCTTCGTGATCTATCCGGGTAAGATCTCGGATGCGGATACGTTCCGTATCGGTAATATCGGAGATATCTTCCCGAAAGATATGGAAGCCTTGATACAATCGATTAAAGAGATCCGGTAATTGATGCCCGTAACGTAACGAGTCCTTCGGGACCCATATTGAACAGCAAATCCGCTATACTCAGATTGGGGAGGAATCCGAATTTCTCCCGGAATACTTGATAATAAGGTTCCGGGCGGAAGGCGGGATCTTCCCCTTCGTGTTTCGGGCGGATCGTTTCCCGGAAATCGTTGGCTACCTCCGGTTCATAAAGCTCGGTGTAGACGACTGCGGGTTGCATATCCAACAGGTCACAGACTAGACGGCGCAATTCCTCGTTGAAGTCGAGGAGGAACTCGTATTTCTTTTCGTAGAAAGGAGCGAAGTCATCGGCATAATACTCGAAAAACGGACTCATATTGTAGGCCGATACCAAAGCGTTCCAGTGTAGGTGCCGCCAGTTTCCGTGGTCGGAGATACGGATGTCCTTGGTCTGGCATTTCAAGGTATCCGGCTTGACGATGGGGATGGATAGGGAGAGTGGGCCGTTCGCGGCGGCGATGGAACAACGGTTACGATAGGTTTGCTTCACGTAATTCTCGGCGGTCTCGATACGGACCTCCGGGTATTGGAGCATCTTACAATATTGTTGTATGGGGCCTAGATAGGCGGTCGCTATATATACAGGTCGCATGATTAATGAACGGGTTTAAAGATTCGTTGTTTGTCGGGGCTGTACCAGCAGAGCCAAGCGTTGCCGACGATATGGTCGGCCGGTATGAAACCGAGATGGCGGGAATCTACCGCCTCGTTGGTATTATCGGACAGTACCCAATAGTAGTCTTGTTGGAAAAAGAAGAAATTAGTCTCCCGCCCGTCCAGATATAACTTTCCGTCACGGAAGGAAGCTTTACCATCCGTCTCCCGCATGATGATCTCCTTGCAGGCGGTGAGCGAGGCGGCGTCCAGCGGGTAAGCCCGGTCTTTCCGGGGGACGATCAACATGTATTCTTGCATTTGTTCCCCGATAAAATGACGGTTTATGGCATCGGGCAATTCCTCCCTCAATTGATATTCCTCGAAAGCCGTGAGGCTGAGCATACAGCCGAAACTTTCCTGCCTGAAATCCCTAAGTGGGATGTCCAACTTCTCTAACGTCTCCAAGAACGTCTCCTTGGCGCTCAGTGTTATGAAATAGGAACAGAGGGAGCGAGGAGAGCGGGGGATTTTATGCCCGTTTATCGTATATCCGTCCATGCTGACCCGGATCGTATCGCCCGGCATACCGATGCATCGGCTGATGAATAAGGGAGCATCCGCTGAATCTCGAGAGAGCGGGCTGGTAAAAAGCACGACCTTGCCCCGGACGGGCTTATTCTTCCCCGGTATTTTATTGACTAGGATATAATCCCCTTTATGCAAAGCCTCTTCCATAGAGTCCGTGGAGATGCGATAGGACTCTATGCAGAAAAGGCGTATGAGCATGACGATCCCCACGGCTAGTGCGAAAGCTGCCAGCCATTTCATGAGAACTATCAGGAATCGTTGGATTGCCATAATACGAAGTTTTCACCTCTTAATCCGGATGCACCCAACGGAACAGGCGGTTCCAACGGATACCACCGTCGAACAGACTGCGATCCTTGTCCAAGGATAGCCAAACCAAGATCGGCTTGCCGACAATGTGATCCTCGGGTACGAAACCCCATGAGCGGCTATCCGCGCTATTATGGCGGTTATCGCCCATCATCCAGTAATAATCGTATTTAAACGTATAGGAAGTCTCGGGCTTGCCGTTGATGTAGACCTTGCCGTCCTTCACTTCCAAGGTGTTGTTCTCGTAATTCTTGATACAACGGCTGTACAACGCCAGATTACGTTCGTCCAACGGGATGGTAGCCCCTTTCTTCGGGATCCAAAGCGGCCCGAAGTTATCACGGGTCCAGCCAGTATTGTATCCGACCGGATAGGTAGGGCCGCCCAACGTCTCCGGCTCGATGATAACCTTCTTCACGGTAGGTAACTTCTCCGCTATCGCCAAGGCCTTTTTCGTGAGTGGCAGGCGATATACCGGGTTGTACTGTCCGTTCGCGTTAGGCGTAAAGCCTAGGTATGACAATAGGTTCTGGTAATAACCGCCGCTGGAGGCCAGCATACGGTCATCCTTGCTTACGTCCATTAGGCGGAATTGCTCCTCTGTGATCGGGGAACCGTCTGTTTCGATGAAGTAGTTGAACTGCATATCTTTCGGGTTCTCGGCGGGTTTACCGTCTATGTACACTTGGTTGTCTATGAGTTGGAGCGTATCACCCGGCATACCGATACAACGCTTCACGTAATTCTCCCGTTTGTCGACCGGGCGGTACATAACCTCGCCGAACGTGGCCTTATCCAATAAGATACGTTCCCGTCCGTACTCCTCGACCAAGGAGTAGTAATCCGGGTTTTGCACTTTCACGGCGATCGTGTCGCCTGCGGGGAAGTTGAACACTACGATATCATTACGTTTCACGTGGCCCAAACCTTTCACCCGTTTGTAGCCCCATTCCGGCCAATCCAGATACGATTTGCAGTTTAAGATAGGCAACGTATTTTGTACCAACGGGAAGGAGATCGGCGTGTTCGGTACGCGAGGGCCGTAACTTAATTTGCTGACGAACAGGTAATCTCCTACCAGCAAGGATTTCTCTAGGGAAGAACTCGGTATCTGATAGTTCTGGAAGACGAACAAATTGATGAAATAAACGGCTACCAGCGCGAATACGATATCGTCCACCCATTCCAATACGTTGCGTACCGTCGGGTTCTTAGACCGTTTCCAAGCTCCCCAAGGGATGTAGTGCGTCAAGAATATATCGACTAGGACGATTAATCCCAGCAGTAACCATAAGTTTTGCATCCAGATAGCGAACAACGTGTATAATACGGCCGCTATACTAAACTTGATCCATTGTTTTTTCGTGAACTTCTTCATCTTTTAGCTAATACGTTTAGAATTTGAATAAGTCATTCATGCCTAGGAAACCTTTCTTTCCGGCGGTAAACTCAGCGGCTACCACTGCGCCTAAGGCAAATCCGGCACGGCTCTTGGCATCATGCTTGATACTGATCGTATCCACGTCCGACTCATACGTGATCTCGTGGATACCCGGAACCTCACCCTCACGGATGGCGTGGATTGGTAGGTCGGTCGCGCTCTCGACGTTCTCTAAGGTCCAGCGGTCTTTACGATCGATGTTTTCCAAGATTCCTTCGGCCAACGTGATAGCCGTTCCACTGGGTGCGTCCAGCTTGTGGATATGGTGGACTTCCGTCATCTTAACGTCGTAGGAGGGGAAGTTGTTCATGATTTTCGCCAGATACTTGTTCATGGCGAAGAAGATATTTACGCCGATGCTGAAGTTGGAGGCGTAGAAGAAGGTTTTGCCCTCTTTCTCGCATTTCTCCTTGATCTCGCCGATACGGTCCAGCCATCCGGTAGTACCCGATACGACCGGCACGCCTACCTCGAAACATTTCATATAGTTATTGAAAGCGGTAGCCGGGGTAGTAAACTCAATCGCCGCGTCGGCGCTCTTGAACGCTTCTGAATATATATCCTCAGCGTTATTGATATCTATGATGGAAACAATTTGATGTCCTCTTTGGATGGCGATCTGCTCGATCGTTTTGCCCATTTTCCCGTAACCTATAAGTGCAATTTTCATACTTTAATTCAATTAATGTCGCAAATATACAGAAAATGAATTACATTTGAATCCAAAATCTTAACTCTGAAAGAATATGGAACGTTTATTACACTATGTTTGGAAATACAAACTCTACGCGAGTACTTCATTGGCTACCACCGAGGGGCTTCCCATCGCTGTTATCGATCCCGGAATACAAAACACCGACGCCGGTCCCGACTTCTTCAACGCCAAGATAAAGATTGACGGCACGGTATGGGCCGGAAGCGTGGAGATCCACGAAAAAGCTTCCGATTGGTTGCTGCATCATCATGATTCAGATAAGGCATATGACTCCGTTATCTTGCATGTAACGGGTGTGAATGACGCATCTATCTGCCGGATGAACGGTGAGCCTATTCCTCAATTGATATTACCCGTTCCGGAACCTGTCCGGAAAAATATCGATTGGTTATTGGTAAGAGAGGTGCCCGTCCCCTGTCTTGAGCGGATTCAAGATGTGGACTCCGTGCATCTGGCCTCATGGATGGATACCTTGCTCAGTGAGCGGCTGGAACGAAAGACAGAGGATATATACCGTCTGCTGGATCAGTACCAAGAGGATTGGAACGAGGTGTTCTATATCCTATTAACCCGTAGTTTCGGCTTTGGCGTGAATAGCGACGCTTTCGAGTGGTTGGCCAAAAGCCTCCCCCTGCGATATATCCAAAAACAAAGAGCTAGCGAGTCGCAAGTAGAGGCGATGCTTTTCGGACAAGCGGGTATGCTCTCGGAAGAGGGATCCTGCCATTACTACCGTCTGCTGAGGCGGGAATATGAGTTTCTCCGCCATAAGTTCGATCTCAAGCCTTTGGATGAATCCTTGTTCAAAAGCCTCCGCATCCGTCCGACCAACTTCCCGCATGTGAAGTTGGCGCAATTGGCCGCTATCTGGCATCGGTACGATACGTTGTTCTCAATGATCCTGTCCGCTTCTTCTCCTAAAGAGATCAAGGATTATTTCCGTATCCAACCCTCGGATTATTGGAAGAATCATTATCATTTCCGTTATGCCTCTCCGGAGAAAGAGAAGGAGATCGGGGAGAATGCTCTTAATATATTGTTGATAAACACGGTTGTTCCTTTACTTTTCGCTTATGGGGGGCGGAATAGATTACCTGAATATTGTACCCGTGCGACTCGTTTGTTGGAAAGTATCCCACCGGAACGAAACCATATCGTAACCGCTTTCGCTCGATCCGGTATCCATGTCCATAACGCTGGTGATACGCAATCGCTCATCCAGCTGAAACGAGAATATTGCGAGAAGCGAAAGTGTTTGTATTGCCGGATTGGGTTTAGGCTGCTGAAACGGAGTGTCAATCCTCCTCCTTGAAGGAGGGATGTATGTATTTTCGGTCTTTGTTATTGTTGGGAATATAATGTACTATATATAAGTCATCCTGCTAAGAGAAAATATATACTAAGTGGTATGCTTACTACTTTCCTTTTAATATTCTCTTAATCGTATTTTCGCTTCTTTTCGGAATGTATCCGGGTCGAGCGCTCTTTCCCAATCCTTGTCAAATTGGGTTTGTCTGATAACTCCTAGCTGTTTCAATATAGGATTGATCATATCCCCATATTCCTTCAAGTCAATGCGAACGTAGCTGTTGTTCCCTGCCGCATCTTTCTCCAATTCGATACGAATTGTCGTTTTGCAAGTGACTGATGTTTTTTCCGAATGAGCTGCAATGATATTCTTTAGGAGTGAAAAAATGGCAATAGGGGCTTGGGAAAGCCCCTATCTCCTTTATTTCTTCGAGAAGTTCGGACAGGTGTACACGGCTCCGTTTTTCACCGCTTTACCATCTACCCGGACTAATCGCATCTCAGTGCCTTCGGTATTCAGCCGGAAGGCATATTTTTCTTCCTTCTCCGCTGTAAGCGTAATGTCGTATCCGGCGTGTTTCCAGTTGTATGATATTGACGAATCATCGTTTACGTCCGCCCCATCCGTATTCGGGAAGCTTAACGAGTGGATAGCGGCTGCCTCATCTGCCGTTGTCCAAACTGTGGTTTCCATGTTCGGTAAATGGAAACTGGAGGGCAGAGATGATTCTAACTTGGAAATGTAATCCAGAAGTTCCTCTAAATTGAAAATAGAAAGTTCAATCTTTTTATTTTTTAATAAAGCGCCTCCTGTATATACAAAGCCTAAGTAGCTTTTTTCTGCTTCATTGATGTAGGAGAGTAAGTTCCAATAAGCATTGTGGGTTACATCTTTCACGCCGGTAGAATCAAAGAAGCCGACGATCTTCATCTCTTTCATATATTTAATGTCCAAAGATCCTCCTGCGTTCTTTACGGAGTCTTGCATGAATGAGATACGTTTTTCCAATAAATCATAGAAAGCCAAAGAATCGCCTGCGCATTTGATATATTCGTTCTCATAGCCGAATTGTAATATGTACATGTCGATCGTTGACTTTTCCGGTTCCGGCTTTGGCTCCGGTTCCGGTTCCGGATTTTCTACTGGGGGAGTATCGATTATGGGATCATCGTCGTCACAACCGGACAGACATAATGCCATACCTGACAATAAACACGTTGCTGTGTAAAGTAAACTTGTTTTCTTCATTTGTTGATTATTTAATTTGTCAATGTTGATGATAGTTAAAAACTTAGCGACGGAGGCTATAAAAAAAACCGTCGCCGATTATAGAATATATTGGGTAGTTAGTGTTTTTTAACGCCTATATGTTAATAATTCATCTGCTTCACGAACTTGGCGTTTCCGTTCTTGAATTTCAAGATATATAATCCCTCCGGCAAGGATGATACGTCTACCCGTACGCTTTGCTCATCCTGCCAAGTAACCGATAAGTTGACATACAATTTGCCTGTTGCGTTATATACCAAGACCGGACCTTGCTCCACACCCTCGGCGATCACATACGTTGTCGCGGGGTTGGGATGAACGGATACTTGCTTGATCGCCACTTCCTCGATAGAGGTCGGATCATCGCCAACGACAATGTAATCCTTCTTCGTCACGGTTGAAGTGCCATAGGTGTTGCTTACGGTCAAGGTGACATCGTAGCTGCCCGGTGTCTCGTAAACGACTGTCGGATTTTCCTCATCGGAGGTAGCGGGTGTTCCTCCCTCGAACGTCCATGTCCATGAGGTAGGATCGTATTGAGATAAATCTTCAAACGTTATGGTCAGAGGCGCTCCACCCTTACGGTTCATGGCTTGGAAGGCCACTTCCGGCTTTTTGCCCAAATCCCGTTCACCGGTTCCGTAATACACCGGATATCTGGCATCCGTCTCTGCCCCTAAAGGAAATACCATATCCTCTCCATCCTCCGGGATAATGAAAGAATTCTTATCTTCCGACAGAGCCACGTGGAATACGGTCGCTTTGTCCTCTTCCTCATCATACGCCATCAGAGCGATATATTCATCCTTGATTCCCAAGGTCGGATAAACCGGTTGGGAGAGAGACATCGGTATATTTGACAGTATTCCTCTGTCGAAAGAGGCTAGGGCTAACTTAACCCAACCTTCTTGATTGATTGCCTCAAAAATAAACTTATCCGGAGAGTTCTTGAAGAAAGTAGGATTACCTACACTGATTCCATTCTTGTAAGTAGATAGGATAGCGATCATTCCTTCGCTCCAATCTTCCATATCGGCATCCCATACCTCCAAAGTGCCAATATTCCAAAAACTGAATTGGGAGGTCTCGTTGTAGGCGTCATATAGCAAACTTTCCCCGCTTAGGTCGAACTCGATGTGATCCGCATACTTTACGTCGTAGGTAGTACCCTCTGTCGCCGGAGTGTACAATTCGAATGCGATCCATTCCTTGTCGTCCAGATTGCGTACGTAGATGTAAGGATCGTCGTCCGAGTAGGCGACAGCCGCCACTCGCTTCCCATCCTTGGATATGGCGACATTGGCGAATGGGGTCTTCTCCGAATAGACTGCGCAGGTTTCCTTTTCCAAGTCGCATCGATAGATCTTATAATCTTCGCCCACGTAGAGTAATGTCTTTCCGTTGTCTGTCACGCTCGGGGTTGTCAACGCAGGCATCTCGGAAATCAACGTGTATTCATCGGTTACGGTATTGTAGTTCATCAAACGTATGCGCCCGCTTTCCGGGTCCTTTATGTTCGCTGCCAAGCATTCGTCGCCCGGATTCGGATCCAAGTCGGACATATCGGGAAGCGACGCTTCGTCCTCCCAGATACCTACCTCATCAAATGCTTTGGCTGCGCAGGCTGCGTTCTTCTCTCCATACAACTCGCGGGCAGAGCGGATGATCGCCAAACGCAAGTCGGTAAATCGAGACGTGGCTGTCAGATAATGGGTCAGGGCATGGTAATAAACCTGTTCGGCCTCTTCCTTGGAGGTCGCCGTGGCGTATTTATAATAAGCGAAATTCAAGATGCCGCTGTTGATATGCACGCCGCCGTTATCCTCCTCACCTGTGTATAGCTCGGACGTATGGTCCGGTTGCCAACTGTTTTCTTTGGCAGAGGTACATCCGTTGTGGGGGTTCGACATATCTCTCATGGCTCCGGAAGGGAAAATTTCCGGCTTAACAATATCTTCCCCAAGCAGCCAATCCTCCCGGTCGATCATCGCTCCGAAGATATCGGCGAATGACTCATTCATGGCACCGGATTGGTCGTTATATTCTAGGTTGGCCGTGTGTTGTATCACACCATGCCCCAATTCATGCCCGATGACATCCAAGGCTCCCGCTAATGGTTTGAATGCTTTATACCCATTTCCGAAACACATGTATGAGCTATTCCAATAGGCATTGTCCATGGGGTCTCCTGTTTCTGCATCATTCATATTGATGATACCAAAGATATTTCCGCCTTCGCCATCCAGAGAGTTACGGTCGAACGTGTTTTTGAAATAATGATAGGTTTGGGTGATTCCCCACATGGTAGATACGTGCAACGGACTCCATTCATTATTTTTTGAAGTACATGGCTCTGCCTCCAAATTAGTTGCGTTCGTGAAGTTAGCGTCGTAAATCAAGATGACTCCATTCTCGTTTTCCAGATCACACATTTCTTCTGCTAGATTATACAGATAATAGATGTTTGTATCTGTATCGTATGCCGTATGGATCGATCGGCGAACGCCGTTCAGATCCTCTCCCGTGAACGTTTTCTTTTCCCAACCACCCTTTGTGTTATTATACCGGAAAATGATCGTGCCATCCATGGCGTTGATGAAATAGATCCATTCCTCTACGAGATTGGGACGGTAACTGATCCGGTAAGAAAGACGATATAGGCCATCGGCGGTCGGATAATAAAGCGTATCCACTTTCGACTGTGTGCCTCCTACCAGTTTCAGCTCAGCTTTTGTGAGTGTTCTTACCTTGGTTTTCTCTTGTAAATCTTTCCGGATGATTCGGATCGCTTGGTCGGTATCCAAGGTCGTTTCGGATTCAGCGATCTTGCTCTCTTCGGCAGTACGTCCCGAGAAACGTTCGGTCTCGGAAGATATGTTGAAGGTAAAATCCGTTCCGTAAATCGGATATCCCTTGAAGATCTGCTCCCCTCTTCCGGTCAGCGTACCTCGTTTGTCTACCTCAACCTTATTGATCCGGATATTTTCTGGATTCGTCAGGTAAAACATACCGGAGGAAGAGGCCAAGAAACGTGTTACTTCATTTCGGACAAATCCCGTATCTGTCGCCAATGAGCGTAAGTTTGACGAGCGTTTTTTCTCCAAGACGATGGCTTGCCCTTTTTCTTGGTTCACCTCTACTACATCTGCGCTTCGCAAAAGGATTGGGTGTTTTTGCTGCTTTTTCGTGTCGGAAGTAGACCGGAGAGACGATTGACTGCCATCGATTACCCGGCTTACCGATAGGGTTACCGGTTTTGTGGCAACACTCCCTGTCCGCGCTGGCTTCAACGCCGGTGTCTGTGCGCATAGCCCCATTACGGACAAGGCAAAAATGTTTAGTAATAATTTCCTCATAACGTTTGTTATTTATATGAACATGAAAAGTAGATTAATCGCCATAAACGATTACCGTGTACTTAGAGAAGAGTCCCAATACGCTTTTAGACTGCTGGTCCACATGGCTGATCTTCGTGATACCAGCTTCTTTCGCCGCTTTCTGTATGCTGGCGTCTCCATAGGCAACGAGACCTAAGATGCTGGTAGCGGTAGCCTCTCCTTTTTTAGATCCTAAGGTATTTGCGGTAGCCGAAACCGCTGATTGTGTTTTTTGGTAGATAGCCCCGTTTACTGGAGCGTTTACCATTGCGCAACTAGACTAATGTAAAGACCGTGCAAACAAATAAAAATACTTTTTTCATTATTGTTTTGTTTTTAAATTAAACATGATGCGAAAGTAGCCGGATTATTTTGCAGGAAAGAGATTTCCGTAGCGGTCGTTCTCCACGGAAATCTTTCTTGTTCTCCACAGGAATCGCATATATTGTCAAGACCTATTGATTCCCATCAGTTTCAGATGAACTTTTTAGTCTGCTTTTTGCTGCGGTCATATTTGTTTATTCTTGTTTGGTACCAAGCAAGTCTTCATGCAGCTTGCTCCATCCGGTCAGTTGATCAAAGCGACAGGTGCGATAGGTAGCCAATTCCTTCGGGATCGTCAAGTAGTCTGCGGAAATATTATATATATGATTATGCAAACCGTCACTTTGCAAATGACAGACGAGGACATCCTCCAGCACTTCGTGCAAACGGTTTAGGCAAGGAACGAGCTGTACGTTGCCGCTATAAAGGCAGGCATTGCGCAGAAAGTCAGGCAGGTCGATGGCGTAATCAGCCCGGAGATTATCGAAAAAGTCATCTTCATTATGTTGATACATAGCCTTGAAGGCTCTTTGATAGCCCTTCTTGTAGGTCTCGCCCCACACGGCCGGCAAGTCGGTGGAATGGGTATTCTTTTCCTGCAAGGTAGATCGCATGAGGGTAATGGTCTCTTGTAATACATCCCATAGGGAAGTAAGCTCTTTTAGGCGACTTACCTCGACAACTGTGCCATACAATTGGTTGTCGTGAAACTCCTGCCAGAGATTCATGGTGCGGTGAGCTGTTCGGATCAGTGCGTCTTCCACTGTACGGCCTTCGGATAGATCCCTCAGCAGGGAAGCGTAATCGTGGGCAAAGTCGGGGATCGAGAAGGGTGAGCCGAGTAGGTAATCCGCCAGTCCTTCCCATTCGGCCAGCATCTCGATGCTACCTTGTAGACAGGAGTGGGCGATCATGGCCTCAAGTGGGATACCTGCGTCGCGGATCCCCTGTGCCAAGTGATAGGAAGACATCATGTCGTCTCCATCACTAAGTGTGGAGCGGGTTTTTACGGCAGGCATGTCTAAATAAGGGATAAATTCAAGGCCGTGCCCCGCAAAAACGAACAAATACTTACGATCGGGGTATTGCTGGGCCGACCAGCGGATGAAGTCGGTGAGTCTTGCCGGGTCGATGATACTGAAATCGTCACTGGGGGCGAAGTCGGTGTCTTGAATCAGTTGGCCATCTTCACCGATGTAACGACGCACGCCGTTGTGCGCCTCGCCTTCACTCTTACCGGAGGCTTTGAACAAAGCGGTAATGGCTATATCCTGGCGGCCTGCGGTCGCTTGTGCGGCTTGGGTGATGGAGTTCATCTCGCTAAGATCGTGTTCCGGGTCACCTCCCGAGGCGTAAAAAAGCAGACAATAACCGTTCTCGGCCGGTTCGGGTTGTGACTGACTGTCCGGCAGGTCTTCGTTTGAACAAGATACCATTCCTAATAGAAGCATTAAAGGAACTGTAAAAAACACAAAGAATCGTTTCATAATATATATAGTTGAGTTTCTAAAAATCAGAATAATAAACATAATGAGTAATGAACGGTCATTCGTCAATCCGCCCTTTGAGCAATTCCTTGTTGCGGTAATCGGAGGGTTTCATCCCATATTTCTTTTGGAACTGGCTGTAAAAAGCACCGTTCGACATTTGGGATTCTTTGGCGATTGCCTCCAAGCTCCATTGCGGATGCTCACGCATCAGGCAGATGGCATGGTGAAGCCGGCATTGCTGTATGTACTGCGTGAAACTACATCCGGCGAACTCTTTGAACAAGATGGAGAATTTGTTGTTGGGTATGTGGAACTCTTTCAGTAAGTCTTGTTTTGTGAGACTCGTGTCTCGGTAGAGGCGGCGGTTTGTTATTTCATGGATCATGCGGTTATAGAGCGTACGATCGTTATCAGTCAATTTGGGCATAAGGCGTGAATCAGCATCTTCCTTAGCCAGTATTTGGGGGGATTGCTCATCTTGTAGTTCCTGTAGCGTCGCTTTTAGGCGGATGTTCTCTTCCTGTTGGGCAAAAAGCTCATCTTTGTATGTCATCAGTTCGTCGATCGTAGGAATCATTACGTTGTTCTTATTTCGGATGGTACGATTATAATACAGCATACGGATACTAAATGCGATGGACACTAGTAAAAACACGATGGCGGAAATGATAATGACATTGCGTAACCGTATGGAGGCGGTTTGCCGCTCGATCTGCTGGGCTTGCTCGTTGCTCTTGTATATTTCCGCTAGCTCCAGCGCATCCTCTTGACGGCTTTTTTCTTGAAGCGTATCCATCAAGGCGATGATGCTGTTTTGCACACGGTTGGCGGCACGGAAATCTTCCATACCCTCGTATGCTTGCTGCTCATATTTCAAGTGCCATTCAATATACTCATAGTTGACTGTATCGGAATGGGCCTGCTTGTACTGTTTCTCTCGGGTGATATAATGCAATGCCTCCCGATAACGTTGGGAAGCGATCAAATAAGGTATCCGTATCCCTTCCCCATCCAGTGTAGAGGCGTAACGGGTACTGACCAACAGGTCGTATAGCCTGTCGGCCTCTATTGCATTCCCTTTCTGCCGATATATATAGGCGTATGCCGCATAGCCGCTGGCGAGTCGCATATCCACGAGGCCTTCAGGGTTATCATCGCATTTGCTCAAGTTTTCCATGGCCTTCTCGTAAGCAGGCCGCATGGCGATGACTTCCTCATATCGATTGTTTTCGCTGAGTGAATTGATTGTCATGCCTAACGCATAGACATAGTTGTCCCATTCAAACCAACTGGAACTTTTCCGGGCTTCCTCCTCCGCCACGTTTATGGCAAAGCGGAAATGCCGGAATGCCTCTTTCTGTTGGCGCATTTGAAGTAAATTCTGTCCGAAGGTGACATGAAGGTTCGCCTCCGACATACGGTTATCGGTCTCTTGCGCCAGCTTGATTCCTTCGCCGCAATAACGCACGCTATTCGCATAATCCCCTTCCATATAGTATTCATCGGCGATCAGTTCCACAAGCGATAGGAGTACCTCGGTATCTTCTCGTGCGGAAGGTAACTTGTACGCTTCCAACGCATATCGCAGCGCACGTTTGTAATTGGAAAGTCCGTTGTGGTAAGCCAGGCAACGCAGGCGATTGATATCGAAAGGTGTCATCAGGGATTTCTGCTCGGCGGTATCAAGCAGTGCGAGTACCTCGTGTGGTTGAGTGATTGTCATATTCTGTATACGGGCGACATTATAGATACTGTCTTGCTTGATCGTCATGCCGAGGGTATGCTTGTTGGCGCAGCTCCATCCAATAACGAGAGAAATGCCCCATAGGGGTAATATAAAGTGTCTTATTTTATTCATGCTTGATATCGATTAGATCATTAGGCAAAACACGAACACGTAGAGTAGCCTTTTCAGCATATTATGTATGATGTTAGTAAATTCTTCAGGTGTGATGTCATCCCTGCCGATGAAATGGGGAAGCTCGTATTCGGGAGGTTTTTCTCTCATTTCAATGTTCTCGTTGATACAGCGCACAAGTGCGGTCTTGCATTTATTCAGTTTCCGTCGATAATAGGCGACAGTGATGGAGAGTATCACGATGATGATTGCGGATAGGATGATCGTTATACATAAGTACAATTGTTTCATTTCTTTTAATTTATCGTTTTTAACCTAACGCGGAATTAGAAGGAAGATATGAATGTGCCCCGTCTTTTTACGGGTGATTCTCCACGGAGATCATTTCTATTCTCCGCATAAATCACTTTTACCTTTATTCGGGACTTGCGATCCAGTAAATGACCATAAACATAAGTGCTATCAAGCATATATTTAAGGTCGTTAATTTCAGCCATTTCGCATATTATTTCCATGGTGACTGTATCGGGAATGCCTTAAACAGGGCTATTGTTCCTACGATGATCATCATGACGATCTTGAGTCCATAAGCCACGTTCGTATTAAACCGACAGAGGTCTCCCGGAAGTCGGAGGTGATTCCCGAGAAGCTTATCATAAAACTTTTGCCAAACGTTCTTATCGTGATTCGGGCGTGTGTTTGTGTAGATTGTCCGCAATTTGGGCAGTATGAGCCGTTGCAAACAGTTCCGCAATTCAAGCAGGTTATCATAAGGGATTATCTAATTGTTGTTTTATTTGTAACAGAGCCAGAAGAAATATAACTCCAATCTGATGATACTCTAGTTTTGCTTTTTGTTGAAAAAGTTCCAATAGAGGTAACAACTGGCACTTTCGCAGTTTTAGTCATGGCGTCAGCACTTAATTTAAACGCTCGGAACCCAGCCTTTAACTTTGCGTAATCGACTGTATCGTTTTCCTCATATATATAGAAGCTCCATAATTCAAAGCACCGATCTCCTTTAGCTCCGGACAATAGAACTTCATGGTGTCTAAAAGATTCGTATTGAAAGCCTCAGCATCTCCGGCCACGGGGTCTAATTGAAACGTATACCCAAATCCATTGTAAACAACCGTAGGAGTTGGATCCGGGGTTGGCTCTGGAGTCGGGGTGATAGGATCGTCATCACCACAACTTACTACCACTAGTGCCATCGTCGCAACAGCGATCAATCGACAATAATTTTTCTTCATATCATTTAAATTTAACAATCCGCAAATGTAAACAAAAGACCACAGACCAAAGGTCCAACAAACATTCACTTCATGACATTCAAGCATACAATATACAGATCGTCACATCAGACTTGTGACATTTTATCCTTTACAGACTACCACGGACAATTTGTCGCAACAACCGGGAGACAACTTAGCTTAATAACCATAGATAAGAAATTGAACAAGGGCATTATTTATATCTTCGCAATATCAAACATCAGCAAACAGAATAACAAACGACATGGCTATAAAAATACTAAGCGTAGACGATGAACAGGATCTGGAAGTACTGCTAACACATTACTTCAGGCGAAAAATCAGAAAAGGAGAATTCGAGTTCACTTTTGCGCATAACGGTTTGGAAGCATTGAAACTAATGGTAGAACAACCCGATTTCGATATCGTATTGAGTGATATTAACATGCCGGAAATGGATGGTCTGACCTACGCTTCCATGACTCCCGCCAAAGAAATCGGAGGAGATTTTTACGACTTTTTCCGTATCGACAAGGACAAGATCGGTTTCGTGATGGCCGACGTATCCGGCAAAGGCATCCCGGCCGCTCTTTTCATGG
>OLIL01000474.1_pt1 | contig 22255 bp, 17 predicted proteins | sample 1609701 | NCBI WGS metagenome assembly OLIL01 (sample SAMEA4350146, study PRJEB24818) | metagenome | biome: human; feature: gut; material: faeces | place: Denmark | collected 2013-09
ATAATGACCCAGGGCGCTGCCCTGGGTATAGTAGCAGTCAGCAAGGCGCCCTGTAAGGGCAAAAGCCTTATAAATTGCCTCGTTCTTTGAAGCTTTTGCCCTTTCAGGGCGACAGGCTTGCGTCCATAATGACCCAGGGCGCTGCCCTGGGCTAGGAGCTTTTGCCCTTACAGGGCGACAGGCTTGCGTCCATGATTACCCAGGGCGCTGCCCTGGGCTAGGAGCTTCTGCCCTTTCAGGGCGACAGGCTTGCGTCCATGATTACCCAGGGCGCTGCCCTGGGCTAGGAGCTTCTGCCCTTTCAGGGCGACAGGTTTGCGTCCATAATGACCCAGGGCGCTGCCCTGGGTATAGTAGCAGTCAGCAAGGCGCCCTGTAAGGGCAAAAGCCTTATAAATTGCCTCGTTCTTTGAAGCTTTTGCCCTTTCAGGGCGACAGGCTTGCGTCCATGATTACCCAGGGCGTTGCCCTGGGCTAGGAGCTTCTGCCCTTTCAGGGCGACAGGCTTGCGTCCATGATTACCCAGGGTGCTGCCCTGGGCTAGGAGCTTCTGCCCTTTCAGGGCGACAGGCTTGCGTCCATGATTACCCAGGGCGCTGCCCTGGGCTAAGAGCTTCTGCCCTTTCAGGGCGTGTGGAGCAGGGCGTGTGGAGCAGGGCGTGTGGAGCTTATATGCGAAACTTGAGTTATATCTTATTACATCTGTGAGAATGGCTGGCGATATTGGCAGCCAGATTTCCAGTTGCTGCAACCATAGGCGGTCTTGCCCTTGATGATGACGCCCTTGCCGCAGAGCGGACATGGTTTGCCTACCATTGGGTCGGCTGGAGTCTGAGGAGCAGAAACCGGCTGTGCTGCTGCATTCTGCGTATCTGCATTTTGTGCATCTACATTTTGTGCATCTACATTTTGTGCAGTAGCTTCATCCTTTTTCTTGGCTGGCATCTTCTTTGTTTCAGCCTTCTTTGCCGCCGTTTTCTTCTTTTCTGGTTTTTTCTTGAGATCTTCCTCCGTCATGATGGTCACTCTTCGGCTGCTGTTATCCGATAGAACATCGATGACAATCTGGTTGATCTGCTCTTTCAAACCATTGATGAATTCGGCAGGGTCGTAGGTCTTGTGCTCGATGTCTCGGAGCTTCTTTTCCCAGATACCCGTCAGCTCACAGCTCTTCAGGAGTTCCTCGTGGATGGTGTCGATGAGCTCGATACCTGTAGGGGTTGCCATCAGGTTCTTGCGCTGGCGGCGGATGTAGTGGCGCTTGAAGAGGGTTTCGATGATGCCGGCACGGGATGATGGACGACCGATGCCGTTCTCCTTCAAGGCTGCACGAAGTTCCTCGTCTTCCACGAATTTACCCGCTGTCTCCATCGCACGGAGCAGGGTTGCCTCGGTGTAATACTTCGGTGGAGTGGTCCATTTTTCCGTCAGGGTAGGCTGATGATCTCCCGATTCGCCTTTCACGAAAGATGGGAGGGTTTTTTCATCGTTTCCGTTGGCATTATCTGCATCGTCGTCATCGGCATTCTTCGCATCCTTGGCATAAACCACTCGCCAGCCCGGTTCCAGAATTTCCTTACCGCTTACCTTGAACTCTATCTTTTCCGGCTTGGGTCCGTCCTCGTTGATAACCTCGCCCAATACGGTGGTGGTAGAGAACTTACAATCCGGATAGAACACGCTGATGAATCGCTTGGCGATGAGATCATACACGTTTGCCTCCATATCGGTGAGTCCAGTTGGCGGAACACCGGTTGGGATGATGGCGTGGTGATCGGTTACCTTGCTGTTATCGAATACCTTCTTGCTCTTAGGCAACTTCTTGCCGGTGGCTGCGAGTTGCTGGATGAGCGGCAGATATTTCTGCTGACTAGCTATCTTTGCCTGGCTCACACCATTCAGAATCTGCGGACATTTCGGATAGATATCGTCTGTGAGAAACTGGGTATCTACACGAGGATACGTGGTATATTTCTTCTCGTAGAGACTCTGGATGAGCTTCAGCGTAATATCGGCAGAGTAAGCAAACTTCTTGTTGCAATCCACCTGCAGCGAGGTGAGGTCGTAAAGATGAGGGGGCGCCTCGTTTCCCTTTTTCTTGCTTACATCGGTAACGGTGAAGGGTTTGCCGGCGATGGTGCTGAAAGCCTTCTCGCCTTCCTCCTTGCTGGTAAACTTGCCGCTGGTAGCCGTAAACTGGGTGTCGCGATAGATGGTGGCGAGTACCCAGTAAGGTTCGGAAACGAAGTTGTCGATTTCCTTCTGGCGGTTTACGATAAGGGCTAGGGTAGGGGTCTGCACCCGGCCGATGCTGAGCACCTGTCGATTCTGACCATATTTCAATGTATAAAGTCGGGTGGCATTCATGCCGAGAATCCAGTCACCGATGGCACGGGAAAGTCCGGCAAGATAGAGCGACTGATATTCCCCCTGGTCTTTCAGTTCCTGGAATCCCTGCTTGATGGCTTCATCGGTCATGGATGAAATCCACAGTCTCTTGACGGGGCATTTTGCCTGCGCCTTCTGCATCACCCATCTCTGGATGAGCTCTCCTTCCTGTCCGGCGTCACCGCAGTTGATGATGCTGTCGGCAGCTTGCATCAGTTTCTCGATGGTGGCAAACTGCTTCTTGATGCCTTCATCGTTGATGAGCTTGATGCCGAATCGCTGTGGAATCATCGGCAACGCCGAAAGGCTCCAATGTTTCCACATCGGAGTATAATCATCCGGTTCCTTCAGCTCACAAAGGTGGCCGAAGGTCCATGTTACTTGGTATCCATTACCTTCCATATAACCGTCGCGTGCCGTGGTAGCCCCGATGATTCGGGCGATATCCTTAGCCACACTCGGTTTCTCTGCTATACAAACTATCATTCTTTATTCTTATTTCTGTTTGCAAAGGTACAACAAAATAATGAGATAGCCATCATTTCGGCTTCTTTTTCTCATTGCCGGGAATAAAAAAAGCCCTGTAAGGGTGCTGCCCTGCACCAACGGTCATCTGTTGAAGGGAAAGGACAGAAGCAAGTTTTTGGCAGCGAAGGGAAAGGACAGAAGCAAGTTTTTGGCAGCACGCCCTGAAAGGGCAGAAGCTCCTAGCCCAGGGCAGCGCCCTGGGTAACCTTATGGCGCAAACAAGACGCCCTGTAAGGGCAAAAGCTTTTTGTTTTCAAAGCTTTTGCCCTTACAGGGCGACTTTGCTGATTGTTATCTAACCCAGGGCGCTGCCCTGGGCTAGGAGCTTCTGCCCTTACAGGGCGTATTCGTATAAATCTGCGTAATGTTATCTAACCCAGGACGATTGCCCTGGGCTAGGAGCTTCTGCCCTTTCAGGGCGTTTGGGTAAATCCTTGCGTGAGATTATGGCGTCCCGGCGGATTTGCAATCCGCCGTCAAAAAATGTTCGACCTATTAAAACCGGGGGATTTGTAATCCCCCAACAAAAGGAGAAGCATACTCCTTTGCTGCGGATTTCAAATCCGCAGAGCCTAAAAAGGTTAGGACATTTTTTAACGCCGGATTTCAAATCCGGCGGGACGCCTTCCTTTGCTGCGGATTTCAAATCCGGCGGGACGCCTAAAAGCCCTGTAAGGTTGCTGCCCTGCACCAACGGTCATCTGTTGAAGGGAAAGGACAGAAGCAAGTTTTTGGCAGCACGCCCTGAAAGGGCAGAAGCTCCTAGCCCAGGGCAGCGCCCTGGGTAACCTTATGGCGCAAACAAGACGCCCTGTAAGGGCAAAAGCTTTAAAATACCTAGCAATATATAAAGCTTTTGCCCTTACAGGGCGACTTTGCTGATTGTTATCTAACCCAGGGTGTTGCCCTGGGCTAGGAGCTTCTGCCCTTTCAGGGCGTATTCGTATAAATCTGCGTAATGTTATCTAACCCAGGACGATTGCCCTGGGCTAGGAGCTTCTGCCCTTTCAGGGCGACTTTGCTGATTGTTATCTAACCCAGGCCGATTGCCCTGGGCTAGGAGCTTCTGCCCTTTCAGGGCGTATTCGTATAAATCTGCGTAATCTGCGCAATCTGCGTGCGATTACTCGTACTCTTGCCAGCTCTTGATCTGAAGCTGATCCTGGCTCAATGTGCAGAATGCCTCGATGAAGGCGGAAGCAAGGCGGGCATTGGTGAACAGAGGAATGTTGTGGTCGATGGCACCACGACGGATTCTGTAACCATTGGTCAACTCACGCTTGGTGTGATTCTTAGGGATGTTGACGATGAGGTCGAACTTGTGGTCGGCAATCATCTGCATCACGTTAGGAAGATCCTTGTGCTCCTCATCAGGCCATCCTACGGCTGTAGCCTTCACGTTGTTCTCGTTCAGGAACTTCGCAGTGCCGGCTGTAGCATAGATGGTGTAACCATTCTTCACCAGCGCCTGTGCTGCGTCGAGCAGGGAAGCCTTCTCCTTGGCACCACCGCTTGAAAGCATGATGCCCTTATCCTTAGAAGGAATCTTGTAGCCAGTGGCAATCAATGAGTTGAGCAATGCCTCCTCGAAAGTATCACCCATACAACCTACCTCACCGGTAGAACTCATATCCACACCCAAAACAGGGTCGGCGTTCTGCAAACGGGCAAATGAGAACTGTGAAGCCTTCACACCCATGCGGTCGATATCGAAGGCAGACTTGTCTGGCTTCTGATATGGAGCATCAAGCATGATGCGGGTAGCTGTCTCGATGAAGTTACGCTTCAATACCTTGCTCACGAATGGGAATGAGCGGGATGCACGGAGGTTACACTCGATCACCTTCACATCGCGACCCTTAGCCAGATACTGGATATTGAAAGGACCAGAGATGTTGAGCTCCTTGGCAATGGCACGTGAAATCTTCTTGATCTGACGGGCTGTAGCGAAGGAAATCTGCTGAGCAGGGAAGGTCATGGTAGCGTCACCAGAGTGAACACCTGCATACTCTACGTGCTCTGAAATACCATACTCTACAATCTCACCGTTCTGAGCCACACCGTCGAACTCAATCTCGTTGGTCTCTGTCATAAACTGGGAGATAACCACTGGGTACTCCTTAGAAACCTCAGAAGCTGCCTCCAGGAAGCGACGCAACTCATCATCATTGTGGCAAACGTTCATGGCTGCACCGGAAAGAACGTAAGATGGACGAACGAGCACAGGATAGCCTACCTCGTCGATGAACTTCTGAACATCCTCCATAGAGGTGAGGGCGCTCCACTTAGGCTGGTCGATGCCCAGCTTATCGAGCATGGCAGAGAACTTACCACGGTTCTCGGCACGGTCGATGTTGACAGGAGATGTACCCAGGATTGGCACAGACTGGCGATGGAGCTTCATAGCCAGGTTGTTTGGAATCTGACCACCTACGGAAACAATCACACCACGTGGTGACTCCAGGTCGATGATATCGAGTACACGCTCGAATGAAAGCTCATCGAAGTAGAGACGGTCGCACATATCGTAGTCGGTAGATACGGTCTCCGGGTTGTAGTTGATCATGATTGACTTGTAACCCAACTTGCGTGCTGTGTTGATAGCGTTTACTGAACACCAGTCGAACTCTACAGAAGAACCGATGCGGTAAGCACCCGAACCGAGAACGATGACAGACTTCTCGTTCTTGTAGTAGTTGATGTCGTAACCCTCTACAGCGTAAGTCATGTAGAGATAGTTGGTGAGGTCAGGATGCTCGCTAGCCACGGTAGGGATGCGCTTTACGGCAGGCAGAATGTTCAGCTTCTTACGCAGAGCACGAACTGCGAGCACCTCCTTCTCCATATTGGTATCCTTGGTCTTCAATACGAAGCGGCCAATCTGGAAGTCAGAGAAGCCCAATACCTTAGCCTCGCGCAATACCTCGGCAGGAATCTCCTCCAGAGTATTATATTCAGAAAGCTTGTGCTTGTAATCTACGATATTCTTCATGCGCTCGATGAACCAAGGGGCAATCTTGGTCAGCTCCTCGATGCGCTCGATGGTGTAACCTTCCTCCAAAGCCTGAGCGATGGCGAAGATACGGAGGTCGGTAGGGTTGGAAAGCTCCTCATCCAAATTGTCGAACTTGGTGTGGTCGTTGCCAACGAAACCGTGCATTCCCTGACCAATCATACGGAGACCCTTCTGGAGCATTTCTTCGAATGAACGGCCGATAGACATGATTTCGCCTACAGATTTCATGGAAGAACCAATCTTGCGGCTTACACCAGCAAACTTGGTAAGGTCCCAACGAGGAATCTTACAGATCATATAGTCGAGTGATGGAGCTACATAAGCTGAGTTAGGAGTACCCATCTCGCCAATCTGGTCGAGAGTGTAACCGAGGGCAATCTTAGCTGCAACGAAGGCAAGCGGATAACCGGTAGCCTTAGAAGCGAGGGCAGAAGAACGGCTCAAGCGAGCGTTGATCTCGATGATACGGTAGTCGTTGGTCTCAGCATTGAAAGCATACTGGATGTTGCATTCACCCACGATGTTGAGGTGACGGACGCACTTCACGGCGATGTCCTGCAACATCTTCACCTGCTCGTCGGTGAGAGAACAGGTTGGAGCCACCACGATAGATTCACCGGTGTGGATACCCAGTGGGTCGAAGTTTTCCATAGAGGCAACGGTGAAGCAGCGGTCGTTCGCATCACGGATGCACTCGAACTCAATCTCCTTCCATCCCTTCAGGCTCTCCTCAACGAGCACCTGAGGTGCGAAAGTGAAGGCAGATTCAGCAATCTTCTTGAACTCCTCTTCGGTCTTGCAGACACCAGAACCGAGACCACCCAGAGCATAGGCAGAACGGATCATGATAGGGTAGCCGATGTTGCGTGCTGCAGCCACAGCCTCCTCCATGTTCTCGCAAGCGTGGCTTACGGGAACCTTGAGGTCAACCTTGTTGAGCTCCTTCACGAAGAGGTCGCGGTCTTCAGTGTTCATGATAGCCTCTACCGAGGTACCCAATACATCCACACCATACTCCTTGAGCACGCCGCTGAGGTAAAGCTCTGTACCCACGTTCAAACCAGTCTGACCACCCCAAGCGAGCATAATGCCGTCAGGGCGCTCCTTCTTGATAATTTCAGTTACAAAAAAAGGTGTCACCGGCAAGAAATAAACCTTGTCAGCAATACCTTCACTCGTCTGAATTGTAGCAACATTAGGATTGATGAGGACGGAACTGATACCCTCCTCGCGCAGCGCCTTGAGAGCCTGCGAACCGGAATAGTCAAACTCACCTGCCTGGCCGATCTTCAAAGCACCGGAACCCAGAACGAGGACTTTCTTAAGCTGTTTCTTCATCATGTTATTTAACTATAAGTTTATTCTTAATAATAAAAAGTCTCTTCTGAAAATGTCTTGTTTAGTATCTATTTAGTTTCTTAGTCAGATTACTAAGGAAGATACACTATTTCGGGCAGCAAAGATACGTTAAATATCTGAATCATCCAAATTTTCTGCTATTCTTTACAGTTAAATAACATCAATTATTTAAAAATCCTTTCGGGATTGTCTCATTTTTGCTATTTTTTTGTTACTTTTGCAGCGCCTACAGAAAATGTAGCAGAATGTTTCGATAATAATAAAACAATAGATAACAAGAGTATTATAAAACAATGAAAGTCGGATTATTCGTCCCTTGTTATGTGGATGCTTTATACCCTGAAGCGGGTGTGGCTACATACAAGTTACTAAAGCACTACGGACTGGATGTCGATTATCCCGAAAAGCAGACTTGCTGTGGTCAGCCGATGGCTAACGCGGGTTTTCAGGACAAGTCGGAGAAGGTCATAGAGACATTTGATGAGCTGTTCAAGGATTACGATTACATCGTAGCTCCTTCAGCTTCATGTGCCGCTTATGTTAAGGTGTATTACCCTAAGATTCTGGAGGGTAAGCACGAGTGTATTTCATCCAAGAAGATCATGGATGTGGTGGAGTTCCTACACGATGTACTGAAGGTGGATCATGTGCCGGGAAAATTCCCGCACGCGGTGAGTGTGCACAACAGTTGCCATGGTGTGCGAGAACTGGGCTTGTCGTCTCCATCTGAGCGACACATCAAGCCATTCAACAAGATTATCGACCTGTTGAATATGGTGGAAGGCATTACCATCCACGAGCCGGAACGCAAGGATGAGTGCTGCGGATTCGGCGGTATGTTCTCTATCGAGGAGCCTGCCGTTTCTACCCGAATGGGAGAGGATAAGATCAAGCGCCACATGGCTACGGGTGCCGAATATGTCACCGGACCGGATTCTTCCTGTCTGATGCACATGGCGGGTATTGCCAAGAAGGAGAATATGCCGATCAAGTTTATCCATGTTGTTCAAATTTTAGCTGCAGGATTATGAGTACAGAACATTCCAAGAGAGCTGCGAAGTTTACGCAGAACGTAGAGAAGACCACCTGGCACGACGCTACCTTCTGGTCTGTTCGTCAAAAGAGAGATAAGATGGCGCAGGAACTTCCTGAGTGGGAAGACTTGCGCGAGCATGCGTCTGAAATCAAGATGCATACCATTACCCATCTTGCCGATTACCTCGATATGTTTTCCAAGAACCTGGAGAGCCGTGGGGTAAAGGTGCACTGGGCAAAGGATGCACAGGAGTTCAACGAGATTGTGCTCGGTATCCTGAAGGATCACAACGTGAAGAAGATGGTGAAGTCGAAGTCGATGCTCACCGAAGAGTGCGAGATGAATCCTTATCTGGAGAAGCACGGTATTGACGTGGTGGAGACCGACCTGGGTGAGCGCATCATCCAGCTCCTGAGGCAGAAGCCAAGTCACATCGTGATGCCAGCCATCCACCTGAAGCGTGAGGAAGTGGGAAAGATGTTCGAGGAGAAGGGAATCTCCAAGGAAATCGGAAACTACGATCCTACTTACCTGACCCGCTGTGCCCGCCATCATCTCCGCGACCAGTTTATGGAAGCTGGAGCAGGTATGACCGGCTGCAACTTCGGTGTGGCTGCCACCGGCGATTGCGTGGTCTGCACCAACGAGGGAAATGCCGATATGACCACTTCCATGCCTAAGCTCCACATCGTGGCGATGGGTATCGAGAAGCTGGTTCCTGACTATAAGTCACTGGCTGTATTCCAGCGTCTGCTCTGCCGCTGCGGAACCGGTCAGCCTACCACCGCCTTTACCTCTCATTTCCGCCAGGCTCGTCCGGGTGCCGAGATGCATGTGGTTCTGGTGGATAATGGCAGAAGCGATATTCTCGCCGACAAGGACCACTGGCAGACCTTGAAGTGCATGCGCTGCGGAGCCTGCATGAACACCTGTCCGGTTTATCGCCGTTCGGGCGGATACAGCTACACCTATTTCATTCCGGGTCCTATCGGTGTGAACCTGGGAATGCTGAAGAATCCTCAGAAGTACAGCGACAATGTTTCGGCATGTACCTTGTGCTTGTCTTGCGACAATGTCTGCCCTTCCAAGGTAGGTCCTGGTTCGCAGATTTACGCTTGGCGCCAGAGTCTGGAGAGATTGGGCAAGGCTAATCCTGTGAAGAAGGCGATGTCGAATGGCATGAAATATCTCTTCGATCGTCCTGCGCTCTATACCACAGCCTTGAAGTTTGCGCCACTCGCCAATCTGATTCCTGAGTGCTGCACGCACTTCAGCAACTGGAATGCGTGGGGTATCGGTCACGCCAAGCCTGAGTTTGCGAAGAAGAGCTTCCACCAGCTTTGGAAAGAAGGAAAGGTGAAGTGATTTAAGTGAAGAGTGAAGAACGAAGAGTGAAGAATTCAACGGCTTTACTGATCATAAAGTTCAAAGTTCAAAGTTCAAAGTTCAAAGTTCAAATTTCAAAGTTCAATGAATAAAGAAGATTTCCTGAACAAGTTGCGTAAGAATACGCACGTTCAATTCGATATGCCTGCCGTAGATGTCAAGGGAATCCAGTATGAGGATACCTTGAAGCAGTTTATTGAGATGACTGAGTCTGTGGGTGGACACGTGATAGAGGCTAAGGCGGGCGAGAGCCTGGATGAGCTGGTGAAGAAGGCTTATCCGGAGGCGAAGGTCTTTGCTTCCAACCTGCCTGAGATTACCATCGCGCAGAAGAATCCTGATACCGTGGCTGAAGCCAACGACCTGAATGGTACCGATGTGGGTATTGTACGTGGAGAAGTGGGTGTTGCCGAGAACGGCTGCGTCTGGATTCCTCAGACCATGAAGGAGAAGGCGGTGCTTTTCATCTCCGAATATCTCGTGATTTTCCTTCAGAAAGATAAGGTTGTTAACAATATGCACGAGGCTTATGCCCGTATCGAGATGGATCCGAAGTATAATTTCGGTATTTTCATCAGCGGTCCTTCCAAGACTGCCGATATCGAGCAGGCTCTGGTAATGGGTGCGCAAGCTGCCCGTGGTGTGACAGTTGTACTTTTGTAAAAGGCAGAAATCCCGAAGCTCACTATCGTGTGAACTTCGGGATTTCTCTTTATACTGTCCATTCATAGGTGTCGTAAACCACGCCTCTTCCTCCGTAACCTTCCTTGTGGGCGATGAGGCCCTCGTTGATCCAGGCTCCCTGCTGTTCCGTAGAACTGCCGAAGTCCAGATAGGGATAATCGGGGTAATCATGATACATAATCTGTTCGTAGATAGCCTCCATGGCTCCGAATTCCTTTCCCTCATCGTTGGTTGAACTGTATTGTCCATGTACCACTTGCTGGGTAATATAAAAGGTGAGTCCTCCTATAATATGCCCGTTGCGATAAGCATTGTATTGGATGATATTCTCGGGGAATCGACTTTTCAGAAGTTCCATTTCCTGAAGCGTGTGTACCGGTTTGGCACCAAATCGCTTTTCCAGGTTCTCATTCAATACCTCCCAGAATTCCGACAGGCTTGCATCTCTCACTACGGTCACTCCATTCTGATGAGCCTTCTTCAGACGGCGCAGGTGGTCTTTGCGCCAGCGCAATTTCTGCTGCATGAAGATGGTAGTGCCGATATTGCGGAGCGAAAGATGAGCCTTGCATTTCCAGAAGATGGCATAGAGATCTTCTTCTGAAGGATGGAGATGATAGATCCAGGGAATAGGACGATACTGTACCTTCTCGAAACCCTGAAGACGCAGATAGACATTCAGTTCCTCAAAGAGTTGGCAGACATCTGAAATCGTGACGTGAATGTTCATGATCAGTCCGCCATAGGTGAGTCCGAAATGCGAGCAGAGGGTCTTGCCTACCTGATGGGCTGGCAGGATGGAATGGAGCTTTCCCTTCTTGAAGAACAGGAGAGAATAGTCCTTGAACCTATCGGAATGGTAATCCATATAGTTGCGGTAAAAGAGAAACGTAGCGTTTCGGGCTTTTGCCACATACGCATCCCATTGCTGGCGATATTCGGGAGTGTATTTGATGATTTCAAACATGATGTCTTGCGTATCGGATAGTTTCAAGCATGATGCCTTGCGTATTTGAGAAACTCGTCGTAATCATAGATATAATCAGCTTCTTCGTACAATTCCGAAGCCAGGACCAGACAGACTGAACCGGCTGAGAAGTTTTCCAGCGTTCGCCAGATGCCTGTGTTGACGAGTAGTCCCTGGTCGGGGCGGTTGAGAAGATAGGATTGCTTCCGGTTTCCATCATCCAGCGTAACCGTGAAGGAACCGCTGGCTGCGATGATTACTTCCAGGCATTCCCTGTGGGCGTGCCCTCCGCGGGCAGCACCTGCCGGAATATCGTAAGTCCAGTAGGTGCGCCTGATGTGAAAGGGCACATCGGTGTTGCTTTCCGCCTGGACGGGGAAAGATGCTGAGGGATGCGCATTGCCGAAGGAGATGATTTTACCTATTTCTTTCATGTCTCTTGTTGTTTGAAAGCTTTTGCCCTTTCAGGGCGACAGGCTTGCGTCCATGAATGCCCAGGGTGTTGCCCTGGGCTAAGAGCTTCTGCCCTTTCAGGGCGACAGGCTTGCGTCTATGAATGCCCAGGGTGTTGCCCTGGGCTAAGAGCTTTTGCCCTTTCAGGGCGACAGGCTTGCGTCCATGAATGCCCAGGGTGTTGCCCTGGGCTAAGAGCTTCTGCCCTTTCAGGGCGACAGGCTTGCGTCCATGAATGCCCAGGGTGTTGCCCTGGGCTAAGAGCTTTTGCCCTTACAGGGCGACAGGCTTGCGTCCATGAATGCCCAGGGTGTTGCCCTGGGCTAAGAGCTTCTGCCCTTTCAGGGCGTGCTGCTCTATTTCTTCATATATGGGTCGGTGCCCAGGACGGTCTTTGCCAGGCGCTTTGCCTTGTCGCGGAGCGCATTCAGGTCATCGCCCTTCTCGCCGTAGCAGAGAACGACACCCATGCGGCGACCTACGTGAGCCTCTGGCTTTCCGAAGATGCGGATGCGGGTATGATCCTCCTTCAGCGCATCGAGCATGTTGTAGTTCAATGGCTCTGTACTTTCCTCAGGAGAGAGGATGACGGCAGAACAGCCGATGTGCTCCAGATGGATTCCGGCGATAGGCAAGCCCATCACGGCACGGTAGTGGAGCTCAAACTCGCTCAGGTTGGTGGTGTGACCGAGGGTAACCATACCTGTATCGTGTGGACGAGGACTCAACTCTGAGAAGATGACCTCACCCTGCTTGCTCAGGAAGAACTCTACGCCCCAGAGACCAGCACCGGACAGCGCCTTGGTTACTTCGCCGGCAATATGCTCAGCCTTCTTCAAAGCCTCTTCTGGAAGCTGGAATGGCTGCCAGCTCTCACGGTAGTCGCCGCCCTTCTGTACGTGTCCGATAGGTGGGCAGAAGAGGGTAGGGCCATCCTTCTGGGTTACGGTGAGGAGGGTGAATTCTGAATCGAAGTCGATGAATTCCTCGATGATCACTTCCTTCACGTCGCCACGGCCTTCCTCCATCGCTTCCTTGTAAGCCTCCACCAGCTCATCGTCGTTGTGCACATAGCTCTGTCCATGACCGCTGGAACTCATCAGTGGCTTTACTACGCATGGGAAACCAATCTCATCGGCAGCGTTCTTGAATTCCTCGAAAGTCTTTGCATAGAAATACTTGGCTGTGCGCAGACCCAGTTCCTTGGCAGCCAGGTCGCGGATGGCACGGCGGTTCATGGTGTAGTTCACGGCACGTGCCGAAGGTACAATCTGAATGCCCTCCTTCTCGAAGTCGAAGAGGCGCTCGGTGCGGATAGCTTCAATCTCAGGCACGATGATGTCTGGGTGATGCTTCTCAACCACAGCGGTCAATGCGTCGCCATCGAGCATTGAGAACACTTCTCGCTCGTCGGCTACCTGCATGGCTGGTGCATTGTCATACTTGTCGCAAGCGATGACATACTGTCCTGCTCGCTTTGCGGCGATGGTAAACTCCTTGCCCAGTTCGCCTGAGCCCAAAAGCATAATCTTCTTCATTTATATGATGTTTAATATTTTATATCCCTAAAATTAATTACTAATCCCTAATAATTAATCTCTAATAATTAATCACTAAGTCCGAATTTCTTTCTGATAAATTCAGCGATAAACTTCTCTGTCTCCTCGATTCCCAGATGGCTGCTGTTGATGCAGAGGTCGTAGCTCTCGCTGTGTCCCCACTTCTTGCCTGTATAGTAATCGTAGTAAGAGGCGCGCTGCTCCTCATGGCTTTCGATGAACTTGCGGGCGGAGGCTCTGTCGATGTCCTTTCGCTTGCACACCGCCTTGATGCGGTCGTCGATGTTGGCGGTGATGAAGATGTTGATTACATTCTTGTAGTCGCGCAGCACATAGTCGGCGGTTCTGCCCACAAACACGCAGTTGCCCTCATCGGCAGCCTTTCTGATGGCGTCGCTCTGGAACTTGTACAAGCCTTCCTGCGAGAAGTCGTTGTGATAGAAGTTGTTGTCGCTCAGGAAAGGCAGATGGGTATGGAAGAGAGACTTGAAGAATCCCTTCTGCTCATCGTTCTGCTCGAAGAATTTCTCCGAAAAACCGCTCTCCTTGGCGGCAAGGTTCAGCAGTTCCCGGTCGTAGCACTTGCAACCGAAATCCTCCGCCAGCTTCTCGGCGATGATATGGCCGCCGCTTCCTATCTGGCGACCCACGTTTATGATAATCTTATTCATTTACTTTGAACTTTGAATTTTGAACTTTGAACTTTATGATAAGCCTTTGAACTTTATGATAAGCCTTTGAACTTTGAATTTTGAACTTTGAACTTTATGATAAGCCTTTGAACTTTGAATTTTGAACTTTGAACTTTATGATAAGCCTTTGAACTTTGAATTTTGAACTTTGAACTTTATGATTAGTAAAGCTGTTAATCACTAATCATTAACTTTCATGTTTTCTTTATGTTGTCTTTTCAACTTGTTCATGTACCACGACATCACGATTGCAGCGATGACTGCGGCTGAGAAGTCGGAGATAGGCATACTGTACCATACGCCATCAATATCCCATATCATCGGCAGGAAAGCCAGGAGCGGCAGAAGGATGAGCAACTGTCTCGACAAGGAGAGGAAGATGCTGATCTTCACCTTTCCGATGCACTGGAAGAAGTTGGTGATGACCATCTGGAATCCGATGATCGGGAAGCAGAACATCACCACTCTGATTGCCTTGATGCCCAAGTCTATCAGCTGCTTATCGGTAGTAAACATTCTCGCGCAGTAGTAAGGCAGGAACATCGCTATCAGCCAGCCCGTCACCATGATGGCGGTGGCGGCGATGATGCTCAGGTTCAGCACGCGCATCAGTCTATCCAGTTTCTGGGCACCATAGTTGTATCCGGCAATAGGCTGCATTCCCTGGTTTACGCCGAACACGAACATCACGAACACCATTGCAATACCATTGGCTATTCCGTAGGCACCCACGGAGAGGTCGCCTCCGAAACGCACCAGCTGGTTGTTGATAAAGATGACGATGATGCAGGCGCACACGTTCATCAGAAAAGGCGAAATGCCGATGGCGAGGATGTTATCTACGAGCTTTCTCTTCAGTTTGTAGATGCCTTTCTTGAAGTGGAGCAGCTCGTTCTTGTTGCTGAAGAGCTTGAACTGCCACATCAGCGCCATCAGCTGCGATAGGATGGTGGCGATGGCGGCACCCTGTATTCCCCATTTGAAGACGAGGATGAAGAGCGCATCCAGTATCACGTTCATCACCACCGTGAAGATGGTGGCGTACATCGCCTGCTTGGGCTTGCTCGCTGCTCGGAGCAGGGCGTTCATGCCGAAATACATGTGGCTCACCACATTGCCCAGCAGGATGATGACCATATACTCATGGGCATAGACGAGCGTCTGGTCGCTGGCTCCGAAGAATCTCAGGATAGGGTCGAGGAAGAGCAGACAGATGATGCTCAGTCCGATACCGATGATGAGATTCAGTGAAATCGTGTTACCCAGAATGTTCTGCGCCGTGGCATAATCCTTTTGTCCCAACTTCACGCTGATGGCCGTAGATGCTCCTACGCCCACACCGGCTCCGAAAGCGGCGGTGAGGTTCATGAAGGGGAAGGTGATGGCGAGACCTGAGATGGCCATGGCTCCCACACCTTGACCGATGAATACACGGTCAACAATATTGTAGAGTGAGGCGGCGGTCATCGCAATCATCGCTGGCAGGGCGTACTGAACGAGCAGCTTGCCCACCGGCTTCGTACCTAATTCTAATGTCGCTTGTTTATTTTCCATTTATATCTGTTTTTTCCTCATAGACCATCGCACAGCTCCTTTCAGAAAGCAACTGCGGCGGCTACTTGTCTGCAAAAGTACAAAAAATATCTGATACCTTATTATATATATAAGAAAAACTTGCATTTTCTGATAAAAACTTCCCTTTTCTTTTGGCATTCTCGTACAAAAACTGTACTTTTGCAGCTTAGTATAAACAATAACAATCTGATTGGGCAACAGCAGTCAGACGAGAATGTAACAATATAACAATCGTACTACCGATAAATGATGAAAAGATATTTGATGCTTTGTGCATTTATTCTGTCCACCTTGACATTGTTGGCTCACGATGACAAGGTAACTGGCATTCTGGAGACCGATATGGTGTCTTTCCCTGGTGGAAAATGCCAGATGTATCGTCTTTACCTCAAGGATAAAGACCTCGACCATACGCCCTTTTCGGTGAACCGCCCTTCGGAATTCCTCTCCCAGCGCTCCATCGACCGACGTAAGCGCCAGGGCATTCCTGTAGATCTGACCGACCTTCCTGTGGCTCCGGCTTACGAAAAGCAGGTGACTGAGGCTGGCATCGAGATTGTGGGGAAGAGCAAGTGGAACAATACGCTGCTCATCCGCATCCACAAGGACAAGGAGCTTCGCAAGTTGGATGGCCTGGAATTCATCACCAAGAGGAAGAAGGTGTTCCAGGCTCCCGATTCCGTAAGTCAGAGGATGCGCTCGAATGTACGCAATGGACTGAACGAGTGGAGTCAGGGCGATGGATTCTATGGTGCAGCTGATGCTCAGCTGAAGTCGCTGAACGGCAAAAGGCTCCACGAAAGTGGCTATTGCGGCAAGGGAATGATGATAGCCGTATTCGATGGCGGATTCATGAATGTGGATAAGATTCCTGCCCTGCACAAAATCAAGCTGGCGGGTGTGAAGGATTTCGTGGTTCCTGAATCCAAGAATGTCTTCGGAGAGATGGAACATGGCACGATGGTGCTCTCTACGATGGCTGCCCATGCGCCCGATTTCTATGTGGGTGTGGCTCCTGATGCGCAATATCTGCTGATAAGATGCGAGGATGAACGCACCGAGAGCCTTGCCGAGGAGGATTACTGGGCAAGTGCTGCGGAATATGCTGACAGCTGTGGCGTGGATGTCATCAATTCTTCGCTCGGCTATCATGGCTTCGATGATTCTTCGATGGATCATCACTATTATGAGCAGGATGGCAACACCGCCCTCATCTCCCGAACCGCATCGATGTGTGCCGACAAGGGTATCGTATGCGTGAACTCTGCCGGAAACGACGGTATGGGTTCCTGGAAGAAAATCAATTTCCCTGCCGATGCCAAGGATATCCTCACGGTGGGAAGCATCAACGAACATGGCATGAATGCTGCCTTCAGTGCCGTAGGACCTACGGCGGATGGCAGAATCAAGCCTGATGTGATGGCCTTCGGAAGTCCTACCTGCGTGATTACGGGCAGGGGCAGCATCATCAATGATAATGGAACTTCGTTTTCCTCTCCGCTTGTAGCGGGTATGGTGGCTTGCCTCTGGCAGGCGCTGCCTGGCAAGACTGCCAAGCAGATCATCAAGCTCGTAAAACTGGCTGGCGATAACCAGCAGCATCCCGACAATGTCTTCGGATACGGAGTGCCTGATTTCTGGAAAGCTTATCAGACAGGGAAAGCGATTAAGTAAACTTGGAACTTTGAACTTGGAACTTTGAACTTTATGATTAGTTTTGCTGCTATATGATAGGGGAAGTTCCATGGAGGCTAAGTACCAAGTAATAGTATTCATAAAGTTCAAAGTTCAAAGCTCAATGTTCAAAGTAAAAAGATTATCTCTATATGAATTAAACTCGATAGTCAGCGAAATCATTTCGATGTCCTTACCCGACAGCTATTGGGTGGAAGCGGAACTCTCCGAGGCTCGCGAGGGTTACGGCGGGCACTGCTATCTGGAACTCATCCAGAAGGATGAACGCTCCAATACGCCGATAGCCAAGGCGCATGCCAACTGCTGGCGAAACCGCTGGATGCTCATCAAGCCGAATTTCGAGCGAGTGACGGGGCAGCGCATTCATGCCGGCATGAAGGTGCTGCTCAAGGTGCACGCCCAGTTCCATGAGAACTATGGTTTCTCTTGGATTGTAGATGACATCGACCCCAACTATACGATGGGCGATATGGCTCGCAAGCGGTTGGAAATCGTCAATACGCTGAAGGCTGAGGGCGTCTTCGAGCTGCAGAAGGAGCTGGTGCTCCCGATGTTCTGCCAGCGCATCGCCGTGATTTCGAGTGCCACGGCAGCCGGATATGGCGATTTCTGCAATCAGCTTGCCGATAATGATTACGGCTTGCAGTTCACCACCCGCCTCTTTCCTGCCACGATGCAGGGCGAGGGAGTGGAGCAGAGCATCATCGCTGCCCTGGACAGCATCAATGCCGAATATGAGGAGTTTGACTGCGTTGTCATCATCCGTGGCGGTGGTGCTACCAGCGACCTTTCCGGTTTCGACACCCTGGCGCTTGCCGAGAATGTGGCTAACTTCCCGCTGCCTATCATCACGGGTATAGGACACGAGAGGGACGAGAGTGTACTGGATATGATTTCCTTCCAGCGGGTGAAGACACCGACTGCCGCTGCCGCCTTCCTCATCAATCATCTCGCCGAGGTTTATGCCCGGGTGATGGATGCGCAGGAGGCTATCGTGCAGAACGTGAAGCACCGGTTGCAGGTGGAGAAGATGAGGATCGAGAGATTGAGCAGCACCATCCCCGTGCAGTTCTCGCTGGTGAAGACGAAGCAGGGGGCGTATCTCGACCGTCTGATGACTCGTATTACGACGAATCTGCAGTCGAAGATTTCGGATGCGCAGCGCCGTTTAGAGATTCTCTCGCAGAATATCCAGCCGGTACTGGAGCGGAAGATGCTCAATGAGAATCATCGACTGCAGCTTCTCCAGCAGCGCATCCAGGCGCAGGATCCGGAGCTGTTGCTGAAGCGTGGCTACAGCATCACGCTGAAAGATGGCAAGAGCATCCGTTCTGCCTCGCAGCTGAAGGCTGGCGACATCATCGAAACGAGATTCGCCGAGGGTCATGTGAAGTCGGAAGTAAAATAATTCCCCACACGCCCTGAGGCAATAGGTTTTCCCCGCACGCCCTGAAAGGGCAGAAGCTCCTAGCCCAGGGCAACGCCCTGGGTATACTAGGATTCAACAAGACGCCCTGTAAGGGCAAAAGCTTTGTATATTGCCTGTTAATTGAAAGCTTTTGCCCTTTCAGGGCGACAGGCCTGGACTATACAAACCCAGGGCGCTGCCCTGGGTATACTAGGATTCAACAAGACGCCCTGTAAGGGCAAAAGCTTTGTATATTGCCTAGTAATCGAAAGCTTTTGCCCTTTCAGGGCGACAGGCCTGAACCATAAAAACCCAGGGCGCTGCCCTGGGTATACTAGGATTCAACAAGACGCCCTGTAAGGGCAAAAGCTTTGTATATTGCCTAGTAATCGAAAGCTTTTGCCCTTTCAGGGCGACAGGCCTGGACCATACAAACCCAGGGCGCTGCCCTGGGCTAGGAGCTTCTGCCCTTTCAGGGCGTATGGATAAAAGCTGGCAATATTTGATTCAAAAGTAAACATTAAACACTACACATTAAACACTATATAAATATGGCAAAAGAAGAAATGAAATACGAGCAAGCTGTAAGAGAGCTTGAGCAGATTGTAGAAAGAATGGAGAATGATGAACTGGATATTGATCAGCTCTCCGAGCAGTTGAAGCGTGCCAAAACCTTGGTGAAGCTCTGCAAGGACAAACTCACCAAGACCGATGAGGAAATCAAGAAGCTCCTTAGCGAAGATTAATTCCCCCTCTCACCAGTTTCGGCGGATCCCGCTTGTTTCGGTGGATTTGCAATCCGCCGCCAGTTACCTATTTCGGATTTGCAATCCGCTTCAAGTAACGGCGCAAGAACGAAAAAGTAACCAGTTTCGGCGGATTTCAAATCCGCAAAGAAATAGGTCGAACCTTTTTTGTCTGCGGATTTCAAATCCGCAGGAACGCCTACGGAGGATTGAAGCCCCCGCTTGTTTCGGCGGATTTGCAATCCGCCGCCGTACAGGAACGCCTACGGAGGATTGAAGCCCCCGCTTGTTTCGGCGGATTTGCAATCCGCCGCCAGTTACCTATTTCGGATTTGCAACCAGTTTCGGCGGATTTGCAATCCGCCGCCGTACAGGAAACTATTGCGGATTTGTAATCCGCTAAAAGGACCGGCGCAAGAACGAAAAAGTACCCATAAAATGGTAAAATAATGCCTCAAAACGGCAGAAATGAATAAAATAATAACGTTTCTACTAAATTTATTGCAAAATAGTTGCAGATTAATAGAATATTTTGTACTTTTGCATTCAAAATATTAGTAGAACATTAAAAAATAAGATGTTATGAAAGACTTAGATTGGTCTAATTTGTCATTTGGCTATCGCCAGACTGACTACAATGTTCGCTGTTACTATCGCGACGGCAAATGGGGCGAAATAGAAGTTTGCTCTGATGAGTATTTGAAATTGCACATGGCTGCAACCTGTCTGCACTATGGTCAGGAAGCATTCGAGGGTCTGAAGGCTTACCGTTGTCCAGACGGCAAGGTACGCGTGTTCCGTATGGACGAGAACGCTGCCCGCCTGCAGAGCACATGCCGTGGTATCCTGATGCCAGAGGTGCCAACAGAGTTGTTCGAGGAGATGGTGAAGAAGGTGGTCCGCCTCAACCAGGAGTGGATTCCTACCTACGAGAGTGGTGCTACGCTCTATATCCGTCCTTTGCTCATCGGTACAAGTCCTCAGGTGGGTGTGCATCCTTCTAAGGAGTATTGCTTCCTCATCTTCGTAACCCCAGTGGGTCCATACTTCAAGGGTGGATTCTCTACCAACCCATACGTCATCATCCGTGATTTCGACCGCTCTGCTCCTCTCGGAACAGGTATCTATAAGGTAGGTGGTAACTACGCTGCTTCCCTCAGAGCCAACAATATCGCTCACGAGAAGGGTTATGCCTGCGAGTTCTATCTCGACGCCAAGGAGAAGAAATACATGGATGAGTGTGGTGCTGCCAACTTCTTCGGTATCAAGAACAATACATACGTTACTCCTAAGAGTACATCCATCCTCCCATCTATCACCAACAAGAGCTTGATGCAGCTGGCTGAGGATCTCGGTATGAAGGTAGAGCGCCGTCAGATTCCTGAGGATGAGTTGGATACATTTGAGGAGGCTGGTGCTTGTGGTACTGCTGCCGTTATCAGCCCTATCAGCTACATTGATGACCTGGATACAGGCAAGCGCTACAATTTCGGTGAGAAGCCAGGTCCTGTCTCTAAGCATCTGTATGATACCCTCCGTGGCATTCAGTATGGTACTGTAGAGGACAAGCACGGTTGGACAACCGTAGTTATTGAATAAAAACCAATAAGAGATAATATTAAGTTCAGAGCACTTTGAGGAGTTTTCGCTTCTTGGAGTGCTTTTTTTATGCTTTTTCCCTTGGAGTTTCATAAAAATATCGTATCTTTGCCCACAGAAAATATAACTTCTTAAAAGAAAGGAAAGATTATGCAGACAACTATCAACATATCATTGGATGTACCTCAGTCTTATCAGTTGGATACATTGAAGCAGGAGCTGACAGAGTATGCTAAGAAATTAGTGGCTAAAGCTAAGCCTAAGGCAAAGGTTGCAAGAAGGCAATATGCTCATGATGCTTTATGCGGTATAATGAAGACTGATAAGTCGGATAAGGAATTAATAGAGGAGTATCTGAAAGAAAAATTTCAAATTTGACAACGATGAAAGTCTTTTTAGATACTAATATTTTTATCGAATATACCACGAGCCGTAAGCAATTCAGATGGGTACGTGATGTTTTCGATGCTATAGAAGATGAAATTATTTCTGCTGTAGCTTCTGTTGGAGGTATGTACACAAATGCATATCTTGTTACTCTTTATTTTAAAGAGCATGGTATTCATAGGCCTGAGCAGACAGAGAGAGTCAGACAGACGCTTTTAGCGTTTTTGCAGTTGGCTCCTACTGTAGATTGTTCAGCAGAAACAGTTCAAGAAGCTGTCAATGATGAGCGCTTTACCGACATAGAGGATAGCTTCCAGTATCATTGTGCCTTGCAGAATGATTGTGATGTCTTATTGACTATCTTTTTTGATAGTCCCCCTTGCGTACCTTATTATATAATAATATATATATACTTCTTTTTATAGATATGGGGTGGGGACCATGCATTTTTCGGCTGTTAACTGTTAACCTGTTAACCCTGCCCATTTTTCAACCCATCTCTATGCTTTTCGATAGAGAACTCATAGAGATGGGGGATAAGAAACTATCACTTAGCTTCTTTAACACTTTCCGGGCTTCATAGATGGCAAGGATCGGTCATCTATGAAGCCTCCAGCTTGCCATCTATTAAGCCTCTTTCGTGTCACTTTCGTGTCACTTTCGTGTCACTTTCGTGTCACTTTCGTGTCACTTTCGTGTCACTTTCGTGTCACTTTCGTGTCACTTTCGTGTCACTTTCGTGTCACTTTCGTGTCACTTTCGTGTCACTTTCGTGTC
>OLIL01000524.1_pt1 | contig 20117 bp, 16 predicted proteins | sample 1609701 | NCBI WGS metagenome assembly OLIL01 (sample SAMEA4350146, study PRJEB24818) | metagenome | biome: human; feature: gut; material: faeces | place: Denmark | collected 2013-09
AGATGCGGCGGCGAAACAGATAATAGGTATCTATTGATGGGGTTACATCAGTCAGAAGTTCCATGCCGAGAGCCTTTCTGGTAAGAAGGTCAAACTCGCACTTCTCAAACAGATCCTCGTCGCTGCACCCGAATCCCTCCTTTAAGACAGACATAGCCACGAGTATGCGGATGGAAGCGTTTGGGCGGCCGCTCTTCTTGCCTTCAGGGAACAAAGGCTTGAATATCTCCTCATCAATCTTGGTCGTCACGAGACTATAAAATTGGTTATGCCATGCGTTGGGGTCTGAATACTTCTTTGAAGCACGACTTCCTAACTGCATTGAGGGAGCCGTGAATATATCTAACTGAGGATTCGGATCTGTCTTTTTAAACATAGTCATTCTGGTTGATTGATGGTGTAAAGATACGAAAAATACTCCAGATAACAGCATAAAGCAGAGATTATTTTCGTGAAATAAAAATATTTTAAACAGGCCTTACTTTTTAAAGTGGGCTCAATAAGGATAATACTTTAATTTAAAGGGATAATTCCTTAATTAAAAAAGGATAATATTTTAATTTAATAAGAGAAGTTATATGAGAGAAAATTCGGAAAGTTCAGTAGCCTGCCATCATCGAGTAGGCTTCCTGGGATTGCTCATCACTCTGGGCATTGTGTTTGGAGATATAGGTACATCCCCACTCTACGTGATGAAGGCCATCCTGCACACGGGTGAAGCCATCAACGAGAGCACCATCCTGGGCGCATTGTCGTGCATCATCTGGACACTCACCCTGCAGACCACCATCAAATACGTATGTGTGGCGCTGCGTGCCGATAACAATGGCGAAGGAGGCATTCTCGCCCTCTACGCCCTGTTGCGCAAGATGAAGAGAAAATGGATTTACTTACTGGCCATCATCGGTGCCAGCACCCTGCTGGCAGATGGAATCATCACCCCTGCCATCACGGTTACCACAGCCATCGAAGGACTCGAAAGCATCAGTCCCCACCTGCCAGTCATCCCCATCACACTGGGCATCATCACCATCATCTTCTTTGTGCAACGCTTTGGCACAGAGAGCATAGGCAAGTCGTTCGGAGTATTCATGCTGATATGGTTCCTGCTGCTGGGCGTAACGGGAGCTTTCAGCATCACCTCTTACCCATTGATTCTGAAGGCATTCAACCCCTACTATGCTGCCATGCTGCTGGCAAAATCTCCAGAGTGGTTCCTGATTCTGGGTGCCGTGTTCCTCTGTACCACCGGTGCTGAGGCACTTTACTCCGACCTGGGTCACTGCGGCAGAAAGAACATCACCATCAGCTGGCTTTTCGTAAAGGCCATGCTCATCCTCAACTATTTGGGTCAGGGAGCATGGGTGCTGAACCATATCCAGACTGCCTCCTCCGTGAATCCGTTCTTTTCCATCATGCCCCAGAACATGCTGATTTTTGCCATCATCATGGCCACGGGTGCGGCAATCGTTGCCAGTCAGGCACTTATCAGCGGCACCTTCTCCATATTGAGCGAAGCCATGAACCTGCACTTCTGGCCACGCATGCGAATCAAGCATCCTACCCATGTAAAGGGACAGCTCTATATCCCGGTAATCAACCTCGCCATGTACATCGGCGTGGTTCTCATCATCCTGCTCTTCCGCGACTCCTCGCACATGGAGGCAGCTTATGGTCTCGCCATCACCATCACCATGCTGATGACCACCCTGCTGCTCGGTTTCTACCTGCGCACCAAGGGTGTGGCGCGCATCTTCATCCTGCTCTTTATGGGCGCATATTGCGTTATCGAGGGCATTTTCCTTGCCGCCAACCTGTCAAAATTCCTCGCAGGAGGATGGTGTACGATGCTTATTGGCGGAATCCTGTTCCTGATGATGTATGTATGGGTCCACGCCATCAAGATCCGCCATCATTACATCAGCACCAAACCGCTGAATGAGTATTATCAGATTATCTCCGATATCAAGGCCGACGAGAGCATCCCCAAGTACGCATCCAATCTGGTTTATGTGAACCATGCCGACAAGGAAGGTGCGGTGGATGACAAGCTGCTCTATTCTATCATCAACAAGCAGCCCAAGCGTGCTGACCATTACTGGCTTATCAATCTGGAATTTGCAGATACTCCTGACACGCTGGAGTACAGTTGCGAGACCCTGGTTCCCGACACCCTCTACAGTGTAACCATGCGCATAGGTTTCCGCATTGAGCCTAGGGTGAGCCTCTATCTGCGACAAGTGGTAGAAGACCTGGTGGCAAGCAAGAAGGTAGATCTGAGAAGTACCTATCCTTCGCTCCGCAAAAACGGAATACCTGGCGACTTCCGCTTCATCATCATCCACCGCGTATATTACCCGGAGAGTTCCGACAACCGTCAACAGAACCTGCTGATGACCATCTATGCCCTTATCGGCAAGATAGGCATTGACGAGCCTAAGGCTTTGGGCCTCGACACATCCATGGTGGTGGTAGAACGTGTTCCGCTCATCATCAACCATTGCAACAGAAACATCAGGCGCATCATGCAGATTGTGGAAGAATAGGAAGATTTTTCTAAACAAAAAAACAGTCGGATGATTACTTTTCGAATTATTATTTGTATCTTTGCACCTGAATTGCGCAAAGCAAAGTTGAAAGATAATAAAAAAGATAATTGAATGGGAAATCAAATCACAACTATGGAGCGGGGAATGCAGCGACGCACAGAACTGCTCCTGGGAAAAGATAATCTTGAAAAAATTCAGCAAGCGCGAGTGCTCATCTTCGGAATCGGAGGCGTGGGTTCATGGTGCGCAGAGGGACTGGTGCGCAGCGGCGTGCGCAACATCACCATCGTGGATAGCGACCGCGTATGCGTGACCAACTGCAACCGCCAGCTGATGGCAACAAGCCGCACCATCGGACAGGTAAAGGTAGATGCGCTGCGCGACCGCCTGCTTGAAATCAACCCTGAAGCCAACATCATGGCTTATCAGAAAATCTATCAGGCAGAAACCGCAGAAGAGTTCCACATGGAGGAATACGACTACATCATCGACGCCATAGACTCGCTGAAGGACAAGGCAGATCTGATTCTGCGTGCCACTGCTCTTCCAAAGGAAATCACCTTCGTATCTTCGATGGGAGCAGCCCTCCGCCGCGACCCTTTCATGGTGAAGAAAGCTGAGTTCTGGAAGGTTGATGGCGATCCGCTGGCAAGAGCCCTGCGCAAGAAATTCAAGAAGAACAAGACCTTCCCCCGCCGCAAATTCCAGTGCGTGTTCAGCGAGGAAAAAACGATGCAGAACATGAGCGACCAGCGACTCGTAGAGGACGAATGGACATCTACGAAGCCACAGATCAACGGCTCACTCTGCCACATCACCGCTACATTCGGAATGGCAATAGCAGGAATCGTTATCAATCACATCATCGAAAGATAATATTTTGAAGAAGGTATGATCAAGATACGCTGCGTGGTAGAACGGATTACCTACCAGAATCAGGAAAACGGATATTCCGTGATGAAAGTCAAGGTGAAGGGATATTCCGACCTGGTTACCCTGGTGGGAAACCTGCTGGATGTTCCAGTGGGAGCGGTACTGCTGTGCAATGGCGACTGGAAGATGGACAAGCGATACGGACAGCAGTTTGCCTGCGAAACCTGGGAAGAGGTAATGCCTGCCACCGTATATGGAATCGAGAAATACCTGGGCAGCGGACTGGTGAAAGGCATCGGTCCGAAGTTTGCTCACCTGATAGTGGAGAGGTTCGGAACGGAAACCATCGAGGTAATAGAAGAAGACATCAAACGACTCTACGAGGTTGCCGGAATCGGCAAGAAACGCGTGGAGAAAATCCGCGACAGCTGGGAGAAGCAGAAGGACATCAAGAACGTGATGATCTTCCTGCAGCAGTATGGCGTGAGCACTGCTTACGCCGCCAAGATCTACCGACAGTATGGCAAAGAAAGCATCGACAACGTGAAGGAGAATCCCTACCGTCTTGCCGATGACATCTGGGGCATTGGATTCAAGACCGCCGACGGAATAGCCAGCAAGATGGGTTATGAGAAGAACGATCTGAGAAGATGCAAGAGCGGAATCAGCTACACCCTAAACGAACTCTCCAACGAAGGTCACGTTTATGCTGTAGAAGAACAGCTTATAGAAGCCGCCAAGAAACTGCTCGAAGCCGATGAAGAACCTATCAGACAAGCCATAGCGGAAATGATCATATCAGAAAATCTCATCCGTGAGAACGAAGCCATCTATCTGCCTCCCTTCTATCATTCTGAACGAGGAACGGCAAAGAAACTGCTGGAGTTAATGCACGGTCAGGGATCTACCCTCTTCAATATGCAGGCCGATATCCAGGCAATAGAAAAGGCTTCAGGCATCAGATACGACGAGGTGCAGATTGCCGCCATTGAGCAGGCAGTACGCTCTAAAGTGATGGTGCTGACGGGTGGCCCTGGAACAGGAAAGACCACGACGACGCAAGGTATCATTTCTGCTTACAAAACGGCAGGAATGAGAATTCTGCTGGCGGCTCCTACGGGCAGAGCTTCCAAGCGAATGAGTGAGGCTACGGCAATGGAAGCCAAAACCATCCATCGGCTGCTGGAGTTTAATCCGCAGGACGGATACAAGCGCAACGAGGAGAACCCGCTGGAGGGTGATGCGCTGATCGTGGATGAGTGTTCGATGATAGATATCATCCTGATGTATAATCTGATGAAGGCGATTCCGGAGCACATGCGCCTGGTGCTGGTGGGCGACATTGACCAGCTGCCGAGTGTGGGAGCCGGAAACGTTCTACGCGATATCATCGACTCAGAGAAAATTCCGGTCATCCGACTCACCCGCATCTTCCGACAGGCGCAGTCGAGCCGAATCATCATGAGTGCCCACGCCATCAACCAGGGATATTATCCGGACACGAGCAACGGCAAACAGACCGATTTCTTCTTTATCAAGAATGAAGATCCAGAGCAAGTGGCTACGGAAATCGTGAATCTTGTAAAATACCGTCTGCCAAAAGCTTACAATCAGCCACAGAGTAACATCCAGGTGCTTACCCCGATGCAGAGAAGCGTGGTAGGTGCAGCCAATCTGAACATGATGCTGCAGCAGGCACTCAACACATCCAACATGGGAATCAGCCGTGGCGGAACCATCTACAAACTGGGCGACCGCGTAATGCAGATCAGAAATAATTACGACAAGAATGTATTCAATGGAGACATCGGAACCATAGAGAAGGTGAATATGGAAGACCGCACCATCTCCGTGAGTTTCGAGGATCATTCAGCTGAATACGAGGCAGCGGAGCTGGATGAGTTGACGTTGGCCTACGCCACCACCATACACAAGAGTCAGGGTTCGGAATATCCCATCGTGGTCATCCCTATCCTGATGACTCATTTCGTGATGCTTCAGCGCAACCTCATCTACACCGGAATCACGAGAGCCAAGAAAATCTGCGTGCTCATCGGTCAGCCCAAAGCCCTCGCCTATGCTGTAAGAAATCTGACTGTGAGCAGCAGAAACACGAAATTGAAAGAACGGTTGCGTGGCGAGATTGAGGCGGCAACAAATTCTTCTCCACTCCACTTCAGCAAGCCGTATGTTTTGCCTGAAGAGAATCAGCCAATGATGGCTGCTGAACCAGGAATCAAAAGAAAGGAATAGTGGTCTTGTCGGCATTGTACTTTACGGTAACCGTCTGGTTAGGAACTGAAGTCTCGATACTCTTGATTCCTTTCTCAAAACGGAGGTTGCTCTTGATTTTGTTCTCAGAAGCCTCACAGTGCATCTGAGGGGTAGTTGTGAAAACCACAGTCTTGATTTCTCGAAAAACAAGGCTAATTTCGCACAATTCGAGGGAAATCATTGAATTTTTTTATTATACTGGCTTATAATTCAGAAATTTTATCTAAATTTGCAGAAGCAAAGAAAAATCTGATGAAACATATAAAGACTGCATTGATAGGATTCGGATATCGGGGTAAACAATTGCTGCGGCTGTTACGCACGATTGAAAGCTATGAGATTGTCGGTATCGCCGACATCAACGGCTGCGGGGATTCGGAATCTCCGGGCGCTTCCTTCTATAAGGGCGAGGAAGCCTACAAGATGATGCTCGACGAGCAACAGCCCAATCTGGTTTTCATCACCACCCCCTGGCACCTCCACATCACTCACGCCACGGAATGCATACTGCGAAACTGCCATGTGGCTCTCGAAATCAAAGGCGGACTCTGCCAGGATGAATATGCCCCGCTACAGGAAATCGCCCAACAGAAAGGAGTAAAGGTTTTTCCGCTGGAGAACACCCTCTTCATGCGAGAAATCCTTGCTGTAAAAAGAATGGTGGATGAAGGAGCACTTGGAGAAATCATCTATATGAGAGGCGGTTACCGCCACGACCTACGCAAGCTGCTGCTCGATGACAATGGGGTGCTGGGTGGTCGAAAAGGTACGGAAAGCGTGTGGAGAAGCCGTTTCTACTCGCACCACAACGCCGACATCTATCCCACCCATGGACTCGGTCCGCTCTGCATGATTCTGGGCATCGGGAAAACAGACCATCTCGCCTGGCTCACTTCCTTCGCCACCAAGGCGGTGGGACTTCGCCAGCACATGTCAGAAGATGATACTACTCCCATCACCCTGGGCGACATCATCTCTACGCAGATTGAAACCCAGGGCGGAACGCTCATCTCACTCACTCATGACACGACCCTGCCTCGCCCAAGAAGTCTCGACTTTGAGGTACAGGGTTCGCTGGGCATCTGGGACGGCGTGAACCGACGCATCTACCTGGAGGAGATGAACTCGGAAACCTGGCAAGACGACCACGCCATCCTGGCTCTATACGAAAGCCGCGAATGGCAGCTCTGGGGCGAGAAAGCCCTGAAGCACGACAGCCATCACCAGGGGATGGACTACATCATGTTGAGATGCGTTGCCGCTGAACTGACAAAAAACGCAAGCGCAGATTCGGCGGGAAGCATCCGCTATCCTGCCACGCTAAGCGATCTGGCCCTCTGGACATCGGTAACCCTCCTGTCTGAAATTTCCATCAGGGAGCATCGCCGTGTGGCATTTGGTTATTCAAGCGATTTGCAATATAAAAAGAACAAGAATTTATAAAACATATAGAATAAGAAACAGATATGATTACAGTTGATGGGTTGACCGTAGAATTCGGCGGCACCACCCTATTCAAAGACATTTCCTTCCAGATCAACGAGAAGGACCGTATAGCCCTGATGGGCAAGAATGGCGCAGGAAAAAGTACCCTGCTCAAGATCATCGCAGGCGTAAGAACAGCCACACGTGGCTCCGTTTCCGCTCCAAAAGACTGCGTCATCGCCTATCTGCCTCAACATCTGATGACCGAAGACGGAAGAACAGTATTCGAGGAAACCTGCCAGGCGTTCGCCCATCTCCACGAGATGCAGACGGAGATTGACCGCATCAACAACGAGCTCACTACCCGCACGGATTATGACAGCGACGACTATATGCAGCTCATCGAAAAGGTATCTTCATTGTCTGAGAAATTCTATGCAATCGACATGACCCACTTCGAGGAGGATGTAGAGAAGACTCTACTCGGTCTGGGCTTCGAACGCTCTGACTTCAACCGCCCTACCAGCGAGTTTTCGGGAGGTTGGCGCATGCGTATCGAGCTTGCCAAACTGCTGCTGAAATCGCCTGACGTGCTGCTCCTGGATGAGCCTACCAACCACCTCGACATAGAATCTATCGGATGGCTCGAAGACTTCATCATCAACAGTTCGAAAGTGGTGGTAGTGATCAGTCACGACCGAAAATTCGTAGACGACATTACAACAAGAACCATCGAGGTTACCATGGGCAGAATCTACGACTACAAGGCTACCTACAGCTAGTATCTGGAACTGCGCAAGGAACGCCGCGAACAGCAGATGAAGAAATATGAGGAACAGCAGAAGATGATTGCCGAGACCAAGGACTTCATCGAGCGATTCAAGGGTACGTATTCGAAGACTTTCCAGGTGCAGAGCCGCGTGAAGATGCTCGAAAAGCTGGAACTGATCGAGGTGGACGAGGAGGATACCAGCCGACTGAGACTGAAGTTTCCTCCGAGTCCAAGAAGCGGAGCCTATCCGGTTCAGATGAGTGACGTGGCGATGTCGTTTGATGACAAGCAGATATTCAGCAGCGTGAATCTTACCGTGGAGCGTGGCGACAAGATTGCCTTCGTGGGAAGAAACGGTGAGGGTAAATCTACGCTCGTAAAATGCATCATGGGGAAGCTTCAGAACGAGGGTAAGCTGGAATTAGGACACAATGTCCAGATTGGCTATTTTGCTCAGAATCAGGCTTCTCTGCTCGATGGCGAGCTTACGGTTTTCCAGACGATAGATGATGTTGCCAAGGGCGAAATCAGAAATAAGATTCGCGATTTGCTGGGTGCATTCATGTTTGGTGGCGAGGATTCTACCAAGAAGGTAAAGGTTTTGTCGGGTGGAGAAAGAACCCGTCTGGCTATCCTGAAGCTGCTGTTGGAGCCGGTGAATCTGCTGATTCTCGATGAGCCTACCAACCATCTGGATCTCAAGACGAAGGATGTACTGAAGCAGGCGCTGCTGGATTTCGACGGCACGCTGATTGTAGTGAGTCACGACCGTGACTTCCTGGATGGTCTGGTCAGCAAGGTGTACGAATTCGGGCATGGTCGCGTCCGCGAGCATCTCTGCGGAATCTACGAGTTCCTGGAAACAAAGAAAATGGAAAGCCTTCAGGAATTGGAGAAGAAATAAAATCTCAAAAGGTATTTTACGAAAGAGGATGCTTCATTATTCATCGAATGAAGAAACGAAAAAGAGGGTGTGTCATAGACTTATGACACACCTTCTTGTATTTTCAAATAATTTCTTTAAAATTATTTCTTTTTCTTCAATTCCAACTTCGGAATCTTGACTTTCTGACCTGGTTTCAACAGGGAAGTACCATTCAGAGCTTCTACGTAACATTCCATTCCTGGACCTAAGTACTTTTGGCTGAGCGACTTGATAGTTTGTCCTTCTCTTGCCGTAACTACCGCGGAAACACCAATAATACGATAGGCTCCGGTTCGAACACGAGCATCCTGGTCGTATTTGCTGCTTGCCTGGGCAGCATGCTTTTCTGCCTGTTTTCTGGCTTCTTCTTTCTTCTTAGCTTCTGCAAGCTTTTTTGTCTCCTGCTGTTTCTTTGCATCTGCAAGTTTCTTTGCCTCAACCTGTCTTTTCGCATCAGCCAAATTCTTTGCATCAGCGAGTTTCATGGCTTCCAAATTCTTCTTTGCCTCAGCCGATTTTACATCAATTGATTGCTTATCAACCGTCGCATTCATATTCTGCTCGGCATTTTCGACTTTCTTGACAGCTTCACTTGCCTGTGCCATTCTTACACTATCCTCGATAGCCTTTTTGCGAAGAATTTCTTCCTGCGTTGAAGCAGACTTGGTTGGCGTCTTCTTCTCTGTCGCAATCTGCTGGTAATTATCCAACTGTAGAGCGAGATGATCACGCTGGGCAGCCATCTTGCCATAATTAAAAGCAAACCAACCAAAGCCTCCTATCATTGCCAGGAATACTACGCTCGCTGCAATAACCAGATAACGAGGCAAAACAACATGTCGCTTATCGGTTTCCTCATCTGAAGAAGGAGTTTCCTCATCTGAAGAAGCTTCCTCTTCAATAGGAATTTCAGTAATAGAGTTTTCTCCATCTGAAGGAATTTTCTCTGCAATAGGAATTTCAGTAATAGAATTTTCTTCATCTGAAGGAACTTTCTCTGCAATAGGAGTTTTCTCTGTTAATGTTGATTCATTTTCTTCATCAGAAACAACAGACTCAACTTCATTCTGAGTTGGAACTTCAGATTCCTTTGTTTCCAATTCAGAAGTTGCAGATTCAGATTCTTCCGGTTCAGATACTGCAGGTTTAAATACAGCAGGTTCTGTTGCTGCATGTTCTGATCCTTCCGGTTTCTTTTCTTCCGGTTCAGCAACATTTTCCTGAGACAATCTCTTCTCTCCTATCACAATCATTTCATCGCTAACAGGAGCATCGTTTTCTTCATCCAAAAAATCTATCACACCACTTGTTACAGGAGAATCCTGTTCAATGAAAGATTCTAAGGAAGAATTATCTGAATTAGGAACACACTCTAACGTAGAATCGAATACAGAACCGTCCTCTTCAGCATTTTCAAATTTTCTGTCGACTTCATCGAAATCAACACCATCATTCACCACAACGGTCTCAAACTGGGCAAAAGGCTTGTTCACAATCTCCTTCAGAATATTATCGGGCGTGAAGGAAATCTTGTCACGGCCCTCGATGATGATACGCTCGCCCGTGTTCACATCCACGCTTTCACGATCCTTCACCGCCATTACCTTAAAAGTACCAAGCCACTTCATCTTCACGAGCTTATCAGACTGAAGCCCCTCGTTGGCAACATCAAACATCTTTCTGATAAACAGTTCGGCATCCTGCAGACTGATTCCCGACTTCTCTGCCAGGCGCTGCGCCAAGTCGCTTAAACTAATCTTACTCATAGTCTTCACCTCCATTCTTCAGTTTTTCCTTGACACTGGCCACAGGGCGGAAGCCGAGTACGAGCTTAGGCGGAACAAGCTGGCGCTTCTTGGTAGTAGGATTAACAACCACACGCTCCAAGCGCTTCTTTACCTCAAACGTACCAAAGTTGGGGATAGAGACAGCCTCACCATCCTCAAATTCAGCAATCATGGCATCTATCACCTTGCGCACCATCTTCTGGGTGTCGTCCTGTGAATAGCCAGTCTGCTGAGCAAGTTCTGCAATATACTCCTTGTTATTCATTCTGATGTCAAAATATAACCTCCCATATTACTTTACCACTTCTCCGTAGAGATCAAACTCCTCGCTCTGGGTAATCTTCACATTGTAGAAGCAACCCACGCGCAGACGCTTCTCTCCTGCCTTGATCAGCACCTCAGGATCCACCTCTGGCGAGCAGAATTCGGTTCTTCCGATATAGTAATCGCCCTCCTTGCGGTCGATAATCACCTTCAGTATCTTGCCCACTTTCTCAGCCTCTACCTCTGCGCTGATTTCCTGCTGCAGAATCATCAGTTTGTCAAGACGGCGCTGCTTCACCTCGGCAGGAACATCATCCTCGTAGTTATTGGCACTGTAGGTACCCTCCTCCTCAGAATAAGCAAAGGCACCCATACGCTCAAAGCGCTGAGTACGAACGAATTCGAGCAATTCATGGAAGTCTTCCTGAGTCTCACCAGGGAAACCAACCATCAAAGTGGTGCGGATATGAATGCCCGGCACACGCTCACGGATGGTCTTGAGCAGATCAATGGTTTCCTGCTTGCTCACGTGGCGATGCATTCTGTTGAGCATATTGTCGCTGATATGCTGCAGGGCGATGTCAAGATACTTACATACGTTTGGCTTCTCGCGCATCACATCGAGCAAATCGAGCGGGAACTGGTTAGGATAAGCATAGTGCAGACGGATCCACTTCACACCCGGAATATCCGCCATGCGGCTGATGAGTTCGGTGATGTGATGCTTGCCGTCCAGGTCCACGCCGTAGTAGGTGAGCTCTTGGGCGATAATCTGGAATTCCTTCACACCATCGGCTACCAGTTGGCGTACCTCGTCGAGGATTTCATCCATCGGACGGGAAACGTGCTTGCCAGTGATGATAGGAATGGCGCAATACGCACAGCGGCGGTTGCAACCTTCAGAAATCTTGATATAGGCATAATGATGAGGCGTAGTGAGACGGCGGGATCCACTACAAGCAGGCACATCAGCCTTGCCCAGTTCCTTGAGCAACTCCTTATAATTAAACTTACCATAAAACTTATCCACCTCGGGCATCTCTGCCTCCAGTTCCTTCTGGTAGCGCTGTGAGAGACAACCCATCACATAGAGCTTGCGGAGTCGTCCCTCTTCCTTAGCCTGGATGAACTCCAGAATGGTATCGATACTCTCCTGCTTGGCATCCTCGATAAAGCCGCATGTATTGATGACGGCTATTTCACCCTGTGGGCGTTTCGGGTCATGAACGCAGTGGTAGCCCTTGTCCTCGAAAAGCTTAATCAAGGTCTCACTATCCACCAGGTTCTTGGAACAACCCATGGTTACTATATCTATCTGATTTTTCTTCATTCTTATCCTACTTATCCTATAATAATCTTAATCTAATTCTTTTCTCGACTATTTTACATCGAGCTTCATCTAATTCTTTTCTCAAAGTCTATAAGCACCTGTATTCTAGTGTTTAAAGAGGGAGTCAACAAATTCAGATTTATTGAAGAGCTGGAGATCCTCCATGCCCTCACCCAGTCCGATATACTTCACTGGCACCTTGAGCTGGTCGGAGATACCGATTACCACGCCACCCTTAGCCGTACCATCGAGCTTTGTGATGGCGAGCGAAGAGATATTGGTAACGGCAGCAAACTGCTTAGCCTGCTCAAAAGCGTTCTGTCCGGTACTTCCATCCAGAACGAGCATCACCTCATCCGGAGCCTCAGGCATCACCTTCTTCATCACCTCCTTGATCTTCTTCAACTCATTCATCAGGTTCACCTTATTATGAAGGCGTCCGGCAGTATCAATTAGCACCACGTCGGCACCGTTCGCCTTGGCGCTCTGCAGGGTATCGAAGGCCACGCTGGCAGGGTCAGAACCCATCTGCTGCTTCACCACTGGCACCCCTACTCGCTCGCCCCAAATGCAGATCTGTTCCACGGCAGCGGCACGGAAGGTATCGGCAGCACCGAGATACACCTTCTTGCCAGCCTTCTTAAACTGATAGGCGAGCTTTCCTATGGTGGTAGTCTTGCCCACACCGTTCACACCCACTACCAGAATCACGTATGGCTTATGATCGGAAGGCAAATCCCAGTTTTCATTGTCATCGGTATGATTTTCCTCTAGGAGGCTTGCAATCTCTTCCCTCAGGATTCTGTTGAGTTCTGAGGTAGAAACATACTTATCTCTTGCCACGCGTTCTTCGATACGTCGGATGATCTTCACGGTAGTCTCCACACCTACATCGGATGTGATGAGCACCTCCTCCAAATCATCAAGCACGTCATCATCTACGGTTGACTTACCAGCCACCGCACGCGCCAATTTTCCAAACACGCTCTCCTTGGTCTTTTCGAGGCCTTTATCGAGAGTTTCCTTTTTTTTGTTGCTAAATAATCCGAATAATCCCATATTTATAGCTATATTTTTTTGCAAAGATACGAAAATATTTGAAACTAGGAGCGTTTTTCTTAAAAAATATTGTTAACTTAGCAAAAGAATGTATAAATAATCGCTTCCTTATGGAAATATATCAAGTTATTTTTATACCTTTGTATGTTAGAAACACCTCCGAGCTCCTATACTCGGACGAGGAGGACAAGACATTAAACATTTAAACAACAGATCATGAAAAAGATATTTATCTCAATACTCGTGCTGATTTCTGCTCTCACCATGCAGGCACAGAATGTGCTTACCCCTGAGCAGCAGTTAGAAAAGGCGCAAAAAGAGTTAGAGGAAGCCAAAAAGGCACTGGAAGCAGCCAAGGCTCAGGCAGAAGCAGCCAAGGTGAAGGCGGAAGCTGAAAAAATAAAGGCGGAAGCTGAGAAAACGAAAGCGGAAGCTGCGAGATTGAAGGCTGAAGCTGAAAGAATGAAGCAGGAGGCAGAAAAGCTGAAGAAGAATGCAGAGAATTCGGTGCCTGCTACCAAGATGTCTGTGCCAGCTACAGAAACGGTGCCTGCGATGAAGATCCAGGATAATGCCACCAAGAAGCAGAATACTACCGGAACTTCTGAAGGTGCGGGTTGGATCGTACCAACCGTGACAGAGGAGATAGAAGAGAAAAAGGTGGAAAAGACTGCCGAGGGCGTGGTGCTCAAGGAAGATCCGAAATACCTGGCGGGAGCCATCCAGCTTAATGCCGAGGGAAAAGTGGAATTTGTTCTCGACACCCAGGCAAACGGAAAGAGCGCAGACGAAATCTACAACATCGTTTTCCAGTATATGAGCAAGCTCATCAAGAATGAGCAGAACATCAACAGCCGCATCCCCCTGGTGAACAGAAACAACAAGAACGAGCAGATCATCGCCTGTATCATGGACGAATGGTTTGTCTTCAATCAGTCGTTCATCTCTCTCGACCGCTCTGAGACTAAGTACCAGCTGGTAGCAACCATCAGCGACAACCATCTCCACCTCTCCATGACCCGAATCGTATTCAACTACGAGGAAGGCAGAAGCACCGGTTTCAAGGAGCCTGCAGAGAATGTGATTACCGACAAATATGCCCTGACCAAGAAGAAAAACGACTTGGCCAAGATCTACGGCAAGTTCCGCCGCGGAACCATTGACCGCAAGGACCAGATCTTCAATGATCTGACCCAACTTGTTCGAAAATAAAAATCATCTTATAAAATATGGATCAGACAAAAGATAACAACATAACAAACATCCCACAGAGCGAGGAAACCGCAAAGGCGCAGCCACAGAGCCAGAGCCATGAGGCGTCTCAGACGCAGCCACAGACCAGCTATGCCGTGCGCCCAACCCGTCGCCAACACAGAAGATTGGAGTATGCAGACAAGAGCAACATGCTCGTAGCCAGAAACTGGCTCAACATCGGATTTATGCTCTTCGCCATCGTAGGTGTCATACTCTGGACCCAAATGGATGACCGCACGATTGCCAATGTAATGCTGATCATCGGCGTAGTCTTGAAAATTGCCGAGGTTTGCATCCGACTATTCAAAAAATAAGAAAGGTTTGCATCCGACCATTCAAAATAGGCTTGCATCCGCTTATTCAATAAATAAGAAATGAAGAAAATATTATTCTCTACAATCCTAGCTTGTGCTGCAGCTCTACCAGTTGCGGCACAACGCGATTTTACGGATTTCAACAATAACGAAGACTCACAGTTCCGCCCACAGACCGGCAACCGCATCAACACCGACTCGCTGGGCACTGACAAGGAGATTCCGAAGGGCATCAGGGTATGGACTGTGGATGAGAGATTTGGAGATACCCGGGCTGCCGTGGTGGACACCATGCAGGCAATGTACCAGAACACTACCTTCACCGAAGGACTGCGCGGAGAGTACAACACCCTGGGCAATATGGGTACCGCCCGCATCAACCGCATCTTCATCGACCGACGCAACACGCAGGGCAACTTCATCTTCACCGAGCCATACGACAACATCGTTACCCCGGTGAGTGACTTTCACTTCACCAACACCTACTCGCCTATCACCAACATCACGCTGAATAGCTGCGGTGACAGAACCAACGGTGAGGATGACTTCAAGGCAATCTTTGCGGTGAATGCCAACAAGCAGCTAGGTGGCGGATTCCGATTCGACTACAAATACGGTCGCGGCTACTACGATGCACAGAGCACGGCGCACTTCAAATATACGATGTGGACTTCTTATCTGGGCGACCGCTACCAGGCGCACTTCCTCTTCAGCACCAATCACCAGAAGGTGACGGAGAACGGAGGTATCTCCAATGATGACTACATCAAGCATCCGGAGCTCTTCACCGAGAGTTTCGCCACCAACGAAATTCCTACCGTGCTGCAGCAGAACTGGAATCGCAACGACAACCAACACATCTTCTTCACCCATCGCTACAACGTGGGCTTCAGCCGCAAGGTGAAGATGACAGAGGAAGAAATCAAGGCTAAGAAATTCGCAATGGAGTCTGCTAAGGACAATGCAGCCGAGGAAGCCGAGGAAGCCAAGGAGGAGGCAAGAAAGAAGGCAAGAGAACAAGGCAGGGAGTTTGACGAAAAGGCTTTCGATAAAAATCAGAAGAAGCTGTTCTCAGGTCGTCCTACAGATGCAAAGATTGCCGGCGATGAACCAGCCAAGAACAACAAGGCGATAGCTGCGAACAAGGCTGCCCAGGACTTCAAGGGCGACAGCACTCGAATTGCCGTAAACAGCAAGGCAATGGCAGACAGTCTGCTCACCGTAGAGAAGAAGAAAGCGCAGGACTCACTCTTCTTCAAGACTGAATATGTTCCAGTTACAAGCTTCATCCACACAGTGCAGTTTGACAACTATAAGCGCATCTACCAGGCTTACCAGACTCCACAGGACTACTATCTCAAGGAGTACTACAATGCCGGCAAGTTTACAGGCGATTCTATCTACGATCAGACCCGTCACTGGCGCATCAAGAACACCGTGGCAATGGGAACGCTCGAGGGATTTAGCAAGTGGGCAAAGGCTGGTCTGAAAGCTTTCGCCAGCTATGACCTCCGCCACTACGAACTGCCGAATACCGAAGGCGGATTTGAGAAGTTCAATGAGCATGCACTGAGCGTAGGCGGTCAGCTGAGTAAGACTCAGGGCAAAACCCTTCACTATAATGTAGTGGGCGAGGTAGGACTCACCGGAGTAGATGCCGGTACCTTTGCCATTGATGGAAGCGCAGACATCAACCTGCCATTCCTGGGTGACACCGTACAGGTAAGAGGCGATGCATTCATACATCACGAAACGCCATCGTTCTACTATCGCAAATATCACGCCCGACATCTCTGGTGGGATGATGATCTGAGCAAGATTATCCATACCCGCATTATGGGAACTCTGAGATTCGGCAAGACTAACACCACGCTGCGTGTGGCTGTGGATGAAATCAAGAACTATACTTATTTCTCACAGCAATATACGATTACAGAAAATGGTCTGCGCACAGGCGTAATAGTGACACCAATGCAGAGCGGCGACGCCATCAACCTGATTACAGCGCAGCTGCAACAGGACTTCAAGTTCGGTATTTTCAACTGGCAGAATATGATTACCTACCAGCATACCAGCAGCAAGAGTACCCTGCCAGTGCCAGACCTCAACGTATATACCAACCTCTTCATCAAGTTCAAGGTGGTAAAAGTACTGAATATCGAGCTGGGTGCCGACGCCAGATACTTCACCAGCTACGAGGCTCCGGATTATTCTCCTTACATCGGTCAATATACCGTACAGGGCAACGGCGAGAAGAACGTGAAGGTGGGCAACTACCCTATCGTCAATGCCTACGCCAATGTTCACATCAAGCACACCCGCTTCTTCGTGATGATGAGCCATTTGAATGCAGGTCAGGGCGACAAGAACTACTTCTTCACCCCTCACTATCCGATGAACCAGCGAGTTTTCAGAATGGGTGTAAGCTGGAACTTCTTCAACTAGGAAGCGAATCTTTTCCACAAGAGATTCTTCTGAAACAAAATAGAAGCGAATCTTTTCTTAATGAATAACAACAAGGAGCGAGGTTCCCCAAAAACCTCGCTCCTTATAATTTAAAAGCAACAATATGATGGTAAAGACAAATTCTATCAAGGCATGGTTTCTCGCCGCCCGCCCCGTCACCCTTTCGGCAGCGGCAGTACCGGTGATGCTGGGAGTAGCCCTGGCATACAAGGATTCAAGTGCTAACAGCCAATGGGTTCCTGCCCTGCTCTGTCTGCTCTTTGCTTGGATAATGCAGATAGACTCCAACTTCGTGAACGACTTCTTCGATTTCAAGCATGGCAACGACGATGAAACCAGATTAGGTCCAAAGAGAGCCTGCGCCGAAGGCTGGATCACCATGAAAGCCATGAAATGGGGCATCATCATCACTACACTTCTGGGCTGTATCATCGGTTTGCCCCTCGCCTTTTACGGCGGAAAGGAGATGATCATCGTGGGTATCTGCTGCGTCCTCTTCTGTTTCCTCTACACCACCAAACTGAGCTATCTGGGATTGGGCGACCTGCTGGTACTTCTCTTTTTCGGCATCGTGCCGGTCTGCTGCACCTACTACCTGGTCATGCCTGAAGGAATGCAGACTGTATCAGCAGAAGCCATACTGACTTCCATCGCCTGCGGACTGGTAGTAGATACGCTGCTCATTCTGAACAACTATCGCGACTACGACAACGACATCAAGGCGGGCAAGAAGACACTGATCGTTCACATCGGCAAGAAAAACGGCGAGCGCCTCTACTGCGCACTGGGCAACATCGGTATCCTCATCATGATTGGAATCAACATCTATGGTGCACTTGCCTACGATGCAGATACTAGGTTTTTGCCTTTCGCCGCCACATATCTCGTGGTGCACAACCGAACATTCGCCAAGATGAGGAAGATAGGAGAAGGCAGAATGCTGAACAAGGTACTGGGCTACACGGCTCTCAACATCTTTACCTTTGGTATGATCTCTACCTTCATCATCCTTGGAATGATGTGGTAATCCCAAAGATACCCGCCCCCTCTGGAATGGCATGAGAAGATTCTAGAATGAGAAGATAACATTCAGAAATAATAATTATATAATGTACGCGCGTACATTATTTATATAAAAGAAGAAAAAGTATGAAGCAACAAGTAAATCTCGAAATCATGCAGTTTGTGGAAACACAGATTCTGCCCAAATATACAGAATTTGGCGAGAGCCACGGATTGCGCCACGTAACCCGTGTCATCAAAAACGCCCTGAAACTCGTACCTGTAACAGGTGCCGACATCGACATGGTTTATATCGTTGCCGCCTATCACGACCTGGGAATGAGCGGTCCGCGCGCCATCCACCACCTCACCAGTGGCAAAATCCTCCAGGCTGATGCCAGACTGAAGCGCTGGTTCACTCCCGAGCAGATTAAAATCATGAAAGAAGCCGTGGAGGATCACCGCGCCTCCTCCAGTCGCCAGCCACGAAGCATCTATGGCAAGATTGTAGCCGAAGCCGACCGCGACATCCATATTCACGAAATTTTTCTTCGTGCCATCGAATATGGAAAGGAGAACTATCCCGGAAAAGGAAAGGAAGAGCAATGGCAGCGGTTCGCCGACCACATGGACGAGAAATATTCCCGCAACGGCTACATCAAGCTCTGGATTCCCAACTCACCCAATGAGAAGGCTCTGAAAGAGCTGCGGAATATCATTGAGGACAAGACAGAACTCAGGAAATATTTCGAAGAAATATACGAAGAGCTCAGGAAAAAGAAGTCTTGACCCTTGAGAGAAACAAGGAAAAGGGAGTTCTGGCTTTTGATAAAGAAGATTTTTCGAAAAAATCAGCAGAAAGATTTGGTAGTTTCAAAAGATTGCATTATCTTTGCAGTATAGAAAACCCAAAGACTTCTATCAATGGATGATAGCCTATGCTATGTCTATTCGACAAAGATATAAGGGTCGTGTCGGTTCGATCGGGATACTCATCAAATTACACTTATGAAACCGAGAAGACTTCTCTTGCCTATGGCGGGCCACATAAACTGACATGTCAACTAAGCTGCAAAGCCGGTGGATTACAAAAGCGGAGAGCTCTCAAATGTTTATGACATTCGGAGTTTCATCACATCATCGAGCGACCCTTTCCTACAGGAGGCAGATTTCCAATAATTGGTAAATCTGCCTCCTTTTTTGTTGACAAAGTCAGCTTATCCCCTATAATTCCTCCCAAAAACAAGAAAAATCAAGAAAATATGCATATTTCTTGAAAAAAGTTGCAGAAAAATTTGGTGGAACAAAAAAAATGTAGTATCTTTGCACCCGCATTTGAGAACGATGCTTGTTGATTTGGCAACAATATCCAATTGGAAGGTTGGGTGAGTGGCTGAAACCACCAGTTTGCTAAACTGACGTGCGGGATTACCGTACCGGGGGTTCGAATCCCCCACCTTCCGCAAGCGGAGTTCAAGATTGCATTGTTGGTCGATTCATCTAATGGTTAGGATACAAGATTCTCAATCTTGGCATAGGGGTTCGATTCCCCTATCGACTACTTAAATTTGTTGTTCAAGTCTGCACAAGTTGTGAAACCAATGCAGGCTAATTAAAATGGTCGATTCATCTAATGGTTAGGATACAAGATTCTCAATCTTGGCATAGGGGTTCGATTCCCCTATCGACTACTTAAATTTGTTGTTCAAGTCTGCACAAGTTGTGAAACCAATGCAGGCTAATTAAAATGGTCGATTCATCTAATGGTTAGGATACAAGATTCTCAATCTTGGCATAGGGGTTCGATTCCCCTATCGACTACT
>OLIL01000529.1_pt1 | contig 20005 bp, 18 predicted proteins | sample 1609701 | NCBI WGS metagenome assembly OLIL01 (sample SAMEA4350146, study PRJEB24818) | metagenome | biome: human; feature: gut; material: faeces | place: Denmark | collected 2013-09
TAACGTAGGTGCTACATGTGCAAATGTACTTGCTTTTAATGAAGTAGCAGACGAAGTAGTAATGCTGGACGTTAAAGAAGGCGTTTCAGAAGGTAAAGCAATGGATATGATGCAGACAGCTCAATTGCTGGGCTTCGACACTACAATAGTAGGCTGCACTAACGACTATGCTCAGACTGCTGATTCTGACGTTGTTGTGATTACTTCAGGTATTCCTCGTAAACCGGGTATGACTCGTGAAGAACTGATCGGTGTGAATGCTGGCATCGTTAAATCGGTAGCACAGAACATCTTGAAATATTCTCCAAACGCTATCCTTGTTGTAATTTCTAACCCGATGGACACAATGACTTATTTGTCATTGAAATCTTTAGGCTTGCCGAAAAACCGTATTATCGGTATGGGTGGTGCTCTGGATAGCTCTCGCTTCAAATATTTCCTGGCTCAGGCTTTGGGATGCAATGCTAACGAAGTAGAAGGTATGGTTATCGGTGGTCACGGTGATACTACTATGATTCCGTTGACTCGTTTCGCTACTTACAAAGGTATGCCTGTAACCAACTTCCTGTCAGAAGAAAAACTGAACGAAGTAGCCGCCGCTACTATGGTAGGTGGTGCTACACTGACTAAATTGCTGGGTACCTCCGCATGGTATGCACCGGGTGCAGCTGGAGCATTTGTAGTTGAATCCATCATCCACAACCAGAAGAAGATGATTCCTTGCTCTGTATTCCTGGAAGGCGAATACGGCGAATCAGATATCTGTATCGGTGTTCCTGTTATTCTTGGCAAAAACGGTATCGAAAAGATTGTTGAACTAGACCTGAACGCTGACGAGAAAGCTAAATTTGCTGCCAGTGCTGCTGCTGTTCACAAAACAAACGCTGCTTTGAAAGAAGTAGGTGCTCTTTAATCCCCTTTTACATTTAATATATTAAAAGGCTGTTCTTCATTTCAGAAGAACGGCCTTTTTCTTTTCACCGGAATCACTAATTTTGCTATATTTCTAAAAAAAGCTAATTCTTTTTGCTTTCTCATAGAAAGCACATACATTTGCATCGTTGTTTATGCAATTATTGTTTAAGCCAACAAGTACAAATAAACAGACTATTTCCATAAACAAATTACATAAAAACAGGGTTATTTAAATAGAAGTATCACCTTATTAATATGCAAGATGCGATGAAAAAACTATTTCTCCTGACAATCCTATTACACCTGACTTTTATAGTAAAAGCGCAAACTTCACTAAACTTGGATAGTTGCCGGGCATTAGCGCTTGCCAACAACAAAGATTTGTTAATAAGTCATGAAAAAATAAATGCAGCCCATTACCAACGAAAGGCGGCATTCACCAACTACTTACCCAACTTTTCGGCAACCGGAGCTTACATGAGAAATCAAAAAGAATTCTCTCTATTGAACAACGATCAGAAAGCGGCACTCTCCGGATTGGGAAGTAATCTGGCAGGTCCCATCGGGCAAGCCGCAGCCGGAATTATAGCAACTTATCCCGAACTGGCTCCACTCATATCCTCATTAAGCGGGAGTTTACCGGCAGCCCTCGACCAGGCAGGCAATTCTTTGGTGGACGCGCTTCGTACAGACACCAGAAATGTATATGCCGGAGCCATCACATTAACTCAGCCTTTATATATGGGCGGTAAAATCCGTGCTTATAATAAAATAACAAAATACGCCGAAGAGTTGGCACGCCAACAACATAATGGCGGTATGCAGGAGGTTATCATGAGCACCGACCAAGCCTATTGGCAGGTAATCTCACTGGTCAATAAGAAAAAATTGGCAGAAGGTTACTTAAAACTTCTGCAACAACTGGATAGCGACGTCGAGAAGATGATCGCCGAAGGAGTAGCAACCAAAGCGGACGGTCTTTCCGTACGCGTCAAAGTCAATGAAGCGGAAATGACACTAACTAAAGTGGAAGACGGATTGAGCCTTGCCCGAATGTTGTTGTGTCAACTATGCGGTCTCGATCTGAGTTCACCCATCACGCTGGCGGATGAAAATATGGAGAATATTCCATTAATTCCGACAGACACTCATTTCGATCTGTCCACTGCATACGAAAACCGTCCGGAGATACGCAGTCTTGAACTGGCGACACAAATCTATAAGCAGAAAGTCAACGTAACCCGCGCCGAACATCTTCCGTCTATCGCATTGATGGGAAACTACATGGTCACCAACCCTTCCGTCTTCAACAGTTTTGAGAATAAATTCAAAGGTATGTGGAATGTAGGTGTCATGGTGCAGCTTCCTATATGGCATTGGGGAGAAGGTATCTATAAAACAAAAGCTGCCAAGGCCGAAGCACGCATCGCCCAGTATCAACTTCAAGATGCACGAGAAAAAATAGAGTTGCAAGTCAATCAAGCAGCATTCAAAGTGAATGAAGCAGGTAAGAAGTTGGTTATGGCTTCCCAAAATATGGAAAAAGCAGAAGAAAACCTCCGTTATGCAACGCTTGGATTCAGAGAAGGCGTAATTGCCACCAGCAACGTTCTCGAAGCGCAAACCGCCTGGCTATCCGCCCAATCTGAAAAGATCGATGCACAAATAGACGTGAAACTGACTGAGATTTATCTGAAGAAATCATTAGGAACTCTTCAATAAGTGGAGAGTAAAAAGTGGAGAATGGAGAGTTGGGAGTAAAACTCATTATCTGGTAATTTATAAATAGTAATTTAGTAATTCATTATAATATGGCAACTACAAAATCACAAAACAGCAATATGCTGCTGGCTTTTCTTACTTTACTCGGAGTTATTGCAATCGTTGCAGTAGTTGGCTTTTTCATGCTTCGCAAAGGCCCTGAGATCATACAAGGGCAAGCTGAGGTTACCGAATACCGCGTTTCAAGCAAAGTTCCGGGACGTATTCTGGAATTCCGCGTGAAAGAAGGTCAAAGCGTAAATGCCGGTGATACACTGGCTATTTTAGAAGCTCCCGACGTCATGGCAAAAATGGAACAGGCACGTGCTGCCGAAGCCGCTGCGCAAGCACAGAATGAGAAAGCAATCAAAGGAGCCCGCAAGGAACAAATCCAAGCTGCTTACGAGATGTGGCAAAAAGCACAGGCAGGTGTTACTATTGCCGAGAAATCATACCAAAGAATCAAAAACCTACATGAGCAAGGAGTTATGCCCGCACAAAAGTTGGATGAGGTAACCGCACAGCGTGACGCCGCCATCGCAACCGAGAAAGCCGCCAAAGCTCAATATACAATGGCTAAGAACGGAGCCGAACGTGAGGACAAAATGGCTGCGGAGGCTTTGGTGAACCGGGCAAAAGGTGCTGTTGCCGAAGTGGAATCGTATATCAAGGAAACCTATCTTATAGCGCCTGCCGCCGGAGAGGTTTCTGAAATTTTCCCGAAAGTCGGTGAATTAGTGGGTACAGGAGCGCCAATCATGAACATAGCCGAACTGAACGATATGTGGGTAACATTTAATGTGCGCGAAGACCTCCTCAAAGATTTGACTATGGGAGCCGAGTTTGAGGCAATCGTACCCGCTCTGGATAATAAAACAATCAAACTCAAAGTATATTATCTGAAAGATCTAGGAAGTTATGCCGCTTGGAAAGCAACAAAAACAACCGGACAGTTTGACTTGAAAACATTTGAGGTGAAAGCTTCCCCTATGGAAAAAGTGGAAAACCTCCGTCCGGGAATGTCGGTTGTCATTGACAAATAAGAAGTCATGAAAGAAAGAGAAAAGAAATATATAGCTTTGTGGCAAGTCATGCAAAGGGAATGCCGACGGTTGGTTTCACGTCCGCTCTACCTTTTCTGCATGGTTATCGCTCCACTATTCTGCTATATCTTCTTCACTACATTAATGGATTCGGGACTTCCGCAGAATCTTCCGGCCGGTGTAGTGGATATGGACGACTCATCGACTTCCCGCAACATCGTGCGCAATCTGGATGCCTTCTCGCAGACGGGTGTCATAGCGCATTACAGTAATGTGACGGATGCGCGAATTGCTGTACAGGAAGGGAAAATCTATGGATTTTTCTACATCCCGAAGGGTTTATCCGCAGAAGCGCAAAGCCAGCGGCAACCTAAGATTTCTTTCTACACCAACTATTCTTATCTGATTGCCGGCTCCTTGCTTTTCAGAGACATGAAAATGATGGGGGAACTCACCTCCGGTGCCGCCGCACGAACCGCTTTATATGCCAAAGGGGCAACGGAAGACCAGGCGATGGGATTTCTGCAACCTATTGTGATTGATACGCATCCTCTGAATAACCCGTGGCTAAACTATTCGGTATATCTGTGCAACACATTGATACCGGGAGTACTTATGTTACTTATATTCATGGTTACCGTCTATTCAATCGGTGTGGAAATCAAGGACCGTACCGCACGTGAATGGTTACGTATGAGCAATAACTCGATTTATATTGCATTGGCAGGAAAACTACTGCCCCATACGGTTATCTTTTTTATTATGGGCATATTCTATAATGTATACCTGTATGGTTTCCTGCATTTTCCTTGCAATAGCGGTATTCTTCCGATGATATTCGCAACACTCTGTCTCGTTCTCGCCTCGCAATGTTGCGGCGTTGTCATGATAGGAACCTTACCGACCTTGCGGCTTGGACTGAGTTTCGCTTCCTTATGGGGAGTTATATCATTCTCCATCTCCGGCTTTTCATTTCCGGTAATGGCGATGCATCCCGTTTTACAAGCTTTGAGCAATCTGTTTCCGTTGCGTCACTACTTCCTTATTTATGTAGATCAAGCGCTCAATGGGTACAGCATGGCTTATTCTTGGAGTAACTATATGGCATTACTGATATTCATGCTGCTTCCTTTTCTGGTAGTTCACCGCTTAAAAGAAGCACTTGTTTATTATAAATATATTCCCTAAATGAAAGATATAAAATTAAAAGATAAGATAGTACAAGGTATCAATGACCTGTTTTATATCTGGAAACGGGAGTTTCAGACAACTTTCCGCGACCAGGGGGTACTGATATTCTTTATACTCGTTCCATTGGGTTATCCGCTATTATACAGTTTCATTTACGATAATGAAGTTGTGCGTGAGGTCCCCGCTGTCGTTGTGGATGACTCTCATTCATCTCTCAGCCGCGAATACCTGCGCAAAGTAGACGCTACGCCCGATATCCAGATTGTTTCATACTGTGCCGATATGGAGGAAGCCAAGCAGATGTTGAAAAACCGACTTGCGTATGGTATTATCTATATCCCCTCTGACTTTAGTGATAATATAGCCAAAGGAAAACAGACGCAAGTCAGCATTTATTGTGATATGAGCGGATTACTTTATTATAAATCCATGCTCATAGCCAATACAGCCGTTTCATTGGATATGAATCAGGATATCAAAATTGCACGTAGTGGCAATACTACTGACCGTCAGGATGAAATCACCGCTTATCCGATAGAGTATGAGGAAATTTCCATATTCAATCCTACTGCCGGATTCGCAGCTTTTCTGATTCCTGCCGTACTGGTGTTAATCATTCAGCAAACCTTATTGCTCGGTATCGGCTTGGCTGCCGGTACTGCCCGAGAAAACAACCGTTTCAAAGACCTTGTTCCCATCAACCGGCATTACAACGGTACTTTACGGATTGTACTCGGAAAAGGTCTGAGCTACTTCTTGATTTATATATTGGTAGCTTTTTATGTACTGTATATTGTCCCAAGAATATTCAGCCTCAACCAAATAGGACAACCGGACTCATTAGTGTTATTTGTTGTCCCTTATTTAGCCGCCTGCATATTCTTTGCAATGACTGCCTCTATCGCCATCCGCAACCGGGAAACGTGTATGCTGATTTTTGTATTTACATCTGTCCCTTTATTATTTATCTCCGGAATTTCATGGCCGGGAGTCGCCATACCTCCCTTTTGGAAGTATGTATCTTACATCTTCCCGTCGACTTTCGGTATCAATGGTTTCGTGAAAATCAATAATATGGGAGCTACTCTAAGCGAAGTAGCCTTTGAATATAAAGCTTTATGGCTACAGGCAGGCATTTACTTCCTTACCACCTGTTGGGTATATCGCTGGCAAATCCTTATGAGTCGCAAACATACGATAGAGAGATATAAAGAATTAAAAGAGAAGGCCCTACATTAATTCATTTTTGATATAGGATATTAGGTTGCATGACACTCGGGTGTCATGCAACCTAAGCCCCGGGTGTCAGTATGTTCGAGATCCGGGTGTCAGACAAGTAGTTCTTACAGATAAATGAGGCAGAATGTATAACTCGTCCCAATATCATATAGTAAGAAATATACCAAACACTATAATATAAAAATCCCCCGTTCCAAAGAGTATAGAACGGGGGATTTTAAAGAGATATTATAAAGAGAGTATAATCCTAATTAGAATTTATAACCTACACCGATAGAGAAGTTCATGTTCTTCGGAGCACCGTCACCATCACCAAGCTTAGTCAAGCCAAATTCTCCTGTCAAATCAATAAAGAATTTATTGATTTCATAAGCGACACCCACACCAATACCAAAATCAAATCTCTTGGCACCAAAGCCACCATCTTCTTCATCTTTAAAAATATCTTGCTCACCATAACCTGCATCTGCCAACTCCTCATCTACAGATATCCCTGCTGAAGCTGCATAATCTTTCAATACATCATATCCTTCACCGGAAAAATCATATTTCACCTTTCCCCCAATACCAAACGCAAAGTATGGACCTGCTTTCACTACTACATTCTGATTATCAGCAATAGCAAAACGAGCAGCAGCCATCACAGGAATTTCAATATACATTGGATTATATTTACCCTTAGCTGTTATATCACCAAATCCTAAATCGTCAGTCTCTTCTGCTTTAGCACCTTTAGTAGTAAACATCAATGATGGTTGAATAGACCACATTTCTGTAAACTGGTATTCTGCACCAACACCAACATTAAAACCTATTTTCATTTTACTATCTTCCATAGCATCACCAGTAAGATTACTCATGTTCATACCAACTTTGGCATTCCAAGAAAGTTGAGAATAAGAAACGATAGAAACAAGTGCAAATAGCACAAAAATCAAACCTTTTTTCATATCATTTATTTTTTAATTCGCCTCCCTCTTTCCCTTTGGTCAGCATTATTAATAGTTTTGTATCTCTAGTGTGGGGAATTTCCTGAACTTTGTTAGAGTATCAAGACACACCGTTTCATATTTAACGTCTGTTTCGTACCCGCAAATATATTTCATTTATTTTATATAAAAAAATCCTAGAACAACTATTTTTTGCATAAATGTTATTAAAGTGTGACTATTTAGGCAAAAATAGTGTTTATCCTGTCATTTTTCGTTCTTAATATTTTGGGTAAAATAATATCATTGAAACATTCTTGTAACAAACACACATATTTTATTATAAACCAACGGGTAGTCACAAGAATATTCTTATATTTGTTCGTTATATAAGAAACATTATATAGATATGAGAAGTTTCGCATGGATTATCGGCTTGCTACTTTGCACCGTTTACGGTGTACAAGCCCAAGACAGAGTGATTGAACGTCCTCCTTTTCTAGCCTGGAGTTCCAATAGCATTGAGATTGATAAAATTGTTATGGGAGATACAGTTACCACCCTATACATTAAAGCTTATTATCGCCCTAAATATTGGATAAAAATTGCGACAGGCAGTTTTCTGAGAGACAATAACGGAATGCTTTACCCTATCCGCAAGGGAGTTGGAATCACATTGGACAAAGAATTCTGGATGCCGGAATCAGGAGAAGCCGAATTCCAATTATTGTTTCCTCCCATTCCTCAAAATGTAACTAGTCTTGATTTCTCGGAAGGAGATTTTGACGGAGCGTACAAGATATGGGGAATACAACTGGACAGAAACGCATTTTACAAGCAAAAACTTCCTAAAGAAGCGGTTAAGCACAAAATAAACAAAAAAGCGGCATTACCCACCCCTAAGTTAGCTTATGCTACCGCTACTTTGAAAGGGAAAATCCTCGATTATCAGAAAGATATGATGAAACAGATGCGGATGCATATAGAAAGTCCCGCATCGAATATCCACAACGAACAGAATATTATAAAAATCGAGGAGGATGGCAGCTTTCAAGCAGAAGTAAAAGTAACGTCCGTCACAAGCGTCGCATTGGAGCTTCCTTTCGGCTGGGTGGAATGCCTGATAGCCCCCAATGAAGAAACATCTCTCATTATCAACACAAAAGAACTTTGCCGTAGGCAGACACATCTGCAAAAGAAGGATAAAACATTCGGAGAACCTGTATACTTCAACGGATATCTGGCCAGCTTGCAACAAGAACTGGCTTCGGTAGATATTGATATCACATTAAAAAGTGTTTTCTACATGGATATGTACAACGCCATTGCAGGGAAAAGCGCAGATGAATATAAAGCCTACGTACTGGAACGTCTTCCATCCATCCGGAAAGCGATAGAACAATCTTCCTATAGCAATGCGTGCAAAGAACTATTAAACATACAGGTAGATCTCGCAGCAACCGGGAAAATCGCTATGACGGACAGAGAGCTAAAATCTGCTTATATTGCTGTAAATAAGTTGACCAGAGAAAAAGCAAACGAATATTTTTCCAATACGCATATTGATATTCCCGAAGGATACTATGACATATTAAAGGAATTTACTTCCATCAATACCCTCAAAGCGTTATACAGCAGGCAGTATGCATCAACAATCTATCTGATCAGTTTTATGCCGAGCTATCGGGAAATACTTAAAGAAACGTTAGGAACGAATCAAGGGCCATTATTTGATTATATAAGATTCAACGAACTGTACCATTCTATCAAAGATTTCATTCCATTGACAGCAGATCAGGAGATAGAAATAAAGAAGTTGTCTTCTCCGGCGTATACCGAAATGCTTACTCAAACGAACAAAGAAACAATAAAGAAAATAGAATTGAACAAAAGGAAGAGTGGATTTACTATCAATGAAGCGGGAGAAGTCTCCAATGAAGATTTGTTCCCATCCATCCTTTCCAAGTTTCGCGGGCATACTTTACTGGTTGATATTTGGGCAACCTGGTGCGGTCCTTGCCGTATGGCCAATAAAGCAATCGCCCCGATGAAAGAGGAATTGAAAGAGAAAGACATTATCTACCTTTACATCACCGGCGAAACGTCTCCCAAAGGGACATGGGAAAATATGATTTCCGATATTCACGGTGAGCATTTCCGCGTAACCAACGAACAATGGAATTTTCTGATGTCCAACCTCAACATAGAGGGAGTCCCTACCTATTTTATCATTGATCCTGAGGGTAATATCACCTATAAGAAGACAGGATTTCCGGGAGTGGAAACGATGAAAGAGCAGTTACTGAAAACTTTGAGTAAATAGTTCCGAATATGGTATAAAAGGGGCTTTGGAGTATCCAGAAGAGTGTTGACATAATGAATAAACGAAACGCGGATTAACGCAAACATAGTAGAAACAGTTTTACAAATTATTGATAAATATATAATTGAAATACCCTACGATAAATTGCGTTAATCTGCGTTTTATTATTCATTACGATGCAGTTCTTTTACAAACTCTTATTTATGCATCTCTACAATCTTGGTAGGAGCCATTTCCACATTCCGACGATCTACCTGACGGACAACACTGGCTGCCAAGGAAAGGAACGCACGTCCGGTCACGGAATCTTCATCCAATGCGACAGGAGTACCATTATCTCCTCCTTCACAGATGCTTTGTACGATAGGAATCTGTCCCAGCAAAGGAACATTCATCTCTTCAGCCAGTTTCTTGGCACCTTCTTTGCCGAAGATATAGTATTTATTTTCAGGAAGTTCGGCAGGAGTAAACCATGCCATATTCTCAACCAGACCGAGAATGGGCACATTTACCTTATCATTGGTGAACATATTGATTCCCTTACGGGCATCCGCCAAAGCAACTGCCTGCGGAGTGCTGACAACAATCGCCCCTGTCATAGCCAATGTCTGAACAACGGTCAGATGAATATCACTGGTTCCGGGAGGAAGGTCTATCAGGAAATAATCCAAATCTCCCCAAGCCGCATCACCTATCAACTGTTTCAACGCATTGCTTGCCATCCCGCCACGCCATAAAGTAGCTTGATCCGGATCAACAAAGAAACCGATAGACAATAATTTCACTCCATATTTCTCTACCGGAATAATCAGATCACGACCGTCTATACGCTCGGCATACGGGCGCGCATCTTCCACCTGGAACATTTTCGGCATGGAAGGACCGAAAATATCCGCATCGAGCAAACCTACCTTATAACCCAATTTTGCCAAAGCAACCGCCAGATTTGCTGACACGGTAGACTTGCCTACCCCGCCTTTACCGGAAGAGATACCAATAATATTCTTTACCTGAGGAAGCATCTTGCCCACCTCCGGACGGGGAGCTTGTTTACTTTCTGTCGCAATCGTCACCTGCACATCCGAAGACACATAGGTATGAATAGCCGTCTCGGCAGCTTTCACCATTGATTTCATAAACGGATCGGTCGGTTTCTCAAAGATCAATGAAAAACTGACAGACATACCGTCAATACGGAGATTATCGGCAACCATCTCCGCTTCTACCAAATTCTTTCCCGTACCGGGATAGCGCACCGTTGCCAATGCATCCAATATCAATTTAGGATAAAGAGTCATGTCAATTAAAAATTAAATATTAAAAATTAAAGAGGGAGATGCGCAGGCTCCTTGAGTGATAGGAGGAGATGCGTAGGTCCGGTCCATATTTATGCAGTTCTATTTACTTGTATTTAGTCCGCTACGCTTGCTGCGGTTATAACTGCGATAAGAATCAAGTTCTATTTCCACATCCGGCTCTTGCAACTTTCCTTCCTGTGGAAGACGGAATTTGATATACTTGATGTTTAAACCACGATCGAGCCATTGTTGTTCATAATAGGTCTTGATACCGAGAATATCATCCACCAATTCCGAGTGATATAAATCTTCGGTCATAAAATCTACCGGAAGTCGGTTCGCCTCTATCATGTATTTTGTATAAGTGAACATGAAATTGCTGTCCGTCTTCAGGTGGATAATGCCGTCCGGTCGCAAGAACTTGCGGTATCTTTCCATAAAGTAAGTGGAGGTCAGCCGTTTCGTCGCTTTCTTCATCTGCGGATCAGAGAAAGTAAGCCATATTTCGCTCACCTCACCCTCAGCAAAGAAGCGTTCGATAATCTCAATGTTGGTACGCAGGAAAGCTACATTCTTCATTCCCGCCTGCAACGACTCCGTAGCTCCGGTCCACATACGGGCTCCTTTGATATCGACCGCTATAAAATTCTTCTCGGGAAACATCTTTCCCAAACCGACCGTGTACTCACCACGTCCGCAGCCCAGTTCGAGTACAATAGGATGATCGTTTTTGAAAAACTCCTCATGCCATTTTCCCTTCATATCGAAAGGCACGTTATCTATCGCCGAATAAGGATACTCGAAGACGTGCGGATAACTTGCCATATCGGCAAACTTTTCTAATTTGTTCTTACCCATATCAATCCTGATTAGACTGCAAAGGTACTGATTTTGACGTAATCGGCAAAAAGAAAAAAGAAGAGGATTATTTTCACCACAGATTACACGGATTAACACAGATTATTTCTTCTTTTTAATCTGTGTTAATCCGTGTAATCTGTGGTGAACCCTGTGTTATTCTACGATTGTCACCCATCCGTGTGTATCCGGTTCGTCACCATATTGGATACCACGCAGCTTATTGTACAGCTTCGTACAAATCGGTCCCGGCTTTCCGTCTTTAGAGATAACGTATGATTTTCCATTCTCCAAATCGTCGATACGCTGAATCGGGCTGATTACTGCCGCAGTTCCGCAAGCACCGGCTTCTTCAAAAGTCTCCAGTTCTTCTTCCGGTATCGGGCGGCGTTCAACCTTGATACCCATATCTTCCGCCAACTGCATTAAGCTCTTGTTCGTGATAGACGGGAGGATGGAAGTTGACTTCGGAGTGATATAAGTGTTATTTTTGATACCGAAGAAGTTGGCAGCCCCACACTCATCGATATACTTCTTTTCTTTTGCGTCGAGATAGAACTCGCAAGAATAACCCAAGTCATGCGCTTTTTTGTTGGCACGAAGACTGGCGGCATAGTTCCCACCCACTTTATAGATACCAGTTCCGTGAGGAGCGGCACGGTCATATTCGCGAATGATAACGTACGGATTGGTAGAGAAACCACCCTTGAAGTACGGACCTACCGGAGTCACAAATACGACAAACATATATTCATCTGCCGGATGCACCCCCACTTGAGCACTTGTTCCGATCAGCAACGGACGAATGTAAAGAGAAGCACCTGTCTCGTATGGAGGAATGAAACGTTCGTTCAGTTTCACCACTTTCAGAATAGCTTCCTTAAAACGTTCAGTCGGAAGTTCAGCCATCAGGATTCCCTGACAAGTAGATTGCAGACGGGCTGCATTCTCTTCCAAACGGAAAATACGCACTTTACCGTCTTTTCCACGAAAAGCTTTCAAGCCTTCAAACGCTTCCTGACCATAATGCAGGCACGTAGCTGCCATGTGCAGATTCAGATGTTCGTCACTGCTCACTTCCAGTTCTCCCCATGCTCCATTGCGGAAATTAATTCTCACATTGTAGTCTGTCTTCATGTAGCCAAACGACAGATTCGCCCAGTCTATTTCTTTCATATTGTAACGTATTAGTTTATTTTTCTTATGTATTGATTCGCAAAAATAGCTTTTATTCTTCAGATTGCCGCTTTTCTTGCAATAATTTTTCGACTTCCTTATCTGCTTTCGTCAGTTTTTCGGTGCAGAAAGCTATTATTTCATTGGCTTCTTTGATTTTCTCACCCAAGATGTCAATATCCAATTCATTATTGTCTATCTGGCGAACAATCTTCTCGAGACGTTCCATTGCTTGAAGATAGGTTTCTTTTTTTGCTGCCACGATCGTTATATTTATTAAGAGTTAATGAGATTTGTTTCTTTTATCAGTTCCGATAAGACGGCTTTGCTCTACCACAGATTGCGCCTCCCCTTTCGAGAACCGGGTGACCAATCTGTCTCCCGACTTCAATGAGGATGCGTCCGTTACCACCTTCCCATCTCTTAGCGTGATGCTGTATCCACGACTTAACAATTTATCGGGAGAGGCATCGGCAATGCGTTGTTGCAAAAGTTCCAATCGGTGACGCTGGCGGGACAATAACGCCATTGTGGCTTGCGACAGATCCTTTCGGGCTGTCAGCAAGGCAAAACGCGCCTCTGTCAGTTTCCGCTGTACAAGGTTCGGGATACGAGCCTGCAGTGTATCCAATCTTCTCCGCTCCCGCTCCAACAACATATATGCTCCTTGCCGAATGCGAACAGACAAATCTTCCAGACGGTCCGCCACTTCCGCAACCCGATGAATCAAAAGTTCCGCCGCAGCCGTAGGAGTTTTCACCCGGGTATGAGCTACCGAATCAAGCACTGTATCGTCACGTTCATGACCAATTCCGGTAATGATAGGAAGCGGGAACTGCGCACACGCAGCAGCTAATAGGTAAGTGTCGAAGCCGGACAAATCGGAAGTAGCCCCTCCGCCACGAATGATGACCACCACATCAAAATCATCAATACGGGCATTGACGCGGTCTAATGCAGCCAACACAGATTCTTCCACCTGATTCCCCTGCATCAATGCAGGAAACAGTTCTGTGTAAAAGAAGAACCCTCCGGGATTGTGCTGCAACTGATGACAAAAATCGCCGTATCCGGCTGCAGTAGCGGAAGAGATGACCGCAATACGTTGAGGAAGCTGAGGCATTTCCAATTCCTTATTCAAGGTCAGTACTCCTTCTTCCTCCAACTGCAACAGTATTTCCCGGCGACGACGGGCCATATCTCCCAATGTATAGGCAGGATCAATATCAAGCACGGTCAGACTGTAACCGTAAAGTTCGTGAAACTGGACGGTCACTTTCACCAGCACTTTAATGCCGGATGTAAACGGTTGCCCGGTCGTTTCCTCGAAATAGGGTTTCAGCAAACGATAAATGGTATTCCAAATCATACCGCGTGCTTTAGCGATAAGACTATTGCTACGAGGATCTTTCTGCACAAATTCCAGATAGCAATGGCCTGTCGTATTGGAACGGACATCGCTCAGCTCAGCCTGTATCCAATATTCATCAGGCAGGCATTGCTCCAGACTACGGCGGACAAGCGCATTCAGCTCCAAAAGAGAAAGTCTCTCTCCACCCTCCCCCGAAGAGAAGGGGTCTGACCGCTTCGACTGATTCATAGTGTTTATCATACAGCAGCCATCTTATTTCTTTTCCTTAGAGGAGGAGTCTAGATAAGCCTTCCATAAGTCGGGTATGCCATAGCCATAAATATTGTCGGGGAAACCGGCTCTGTCACCCGAACGGCGAACAAGTTCGATTATCTCTTTTGCCGTCAGCTTTGGACAAGCCTGCCACAGACAAGCCACCATCCCACACATAATCGGAGAAGAGAAAGATGTACCGTTGGCACGGCTAAGATTGCCATTCGTTCCCATCACATCCGATCCCAGACCGACAGCCACCACATCAGGTTTCACCCGTCCGTCCGCCGTATTTCCTACGGAAGAAAACGGAGCCAACTCACCTCTTTTATTAATGGCGCCTACAGTAATCACATTTTCCGCATCTCCCGGAGGGGTAATCTTCTTCCACGAACCCGCACCGGAGTTTCCGGCACTGCAAACAACGACCATTCCTTTATCGGCTGCATGGGAAGCCTCACGTGACATCAACGCATAATGCCCGTTCAGATCACGGTACCTATAATTCTTTGTCGGATCATCAAAGGAATAATATCCGAGTGATGTATTCACCAAATCCACACCTACGCTATCGGCAAACTCAATAGCTGCCGCCCAATAGTCCTGTTCCACCAAGTTCTCCGAATACTCATCCTCACTGCGCAATAACCAATAAGAAGCTTCGGGAGCCGTACCGATCATGACATTCGGCTGATTCATCGCCATACAGGAAAGGACGGACATACCGTGACTGCTTTCCGCATAAATATCCGCCTCCGGGTTTACAAAGTCACGCACACCCTGAATATCGATATTCTTCATCGCTTCAATCTTATCTACATTATGGAATCCCGCATCAATAACCGCAATCATCATTCCTTTTCCCTTGAAACCCGCATCATGAAGGAGGTTCGCCTTGCTCATCTCAACCTGGGTGCACGCAGGACCGTAAAGGCTGTCTGTACGCAGCGGCTTATTAATCAGCGAATCTCTTCGGGTAGCTTTTTCCATATTACCTTTCCATACTCTTTCTGCAGAACGCACAAAAGGCAACCGGGCAATCTCATCTATCAATACACTGTCATTACAAGAGACAGTAACGAAATTCTCCCATTTTCCGGTCACAAGTATGTGAACTCCTTTCCGACGGATAGCGTCTACATATTTCTTACATACCGGCAAATCGGTGGAATCAATCTTCAACCCCTGTTTCTTTCTCCGTTCAATAGACTTTTTGGATAAGTACTTTTCCGGCTTTTGCAAAGAATAATCGGTAGCAGCCTTGTCTTTCAGATTGATACGATACTTCAAGGTATCTCCGGGAGTAAATTGGGCGAATCCACCCAAGCACACAGTTAAAGTAAGAATCAATAGTATAAACTTCTTCATCAGTTATCTTTATTTTATCAATTAAAATCCTTCGTTTTCCAGAATCACCAGACCTATTCCACGCTGTGAAGCAATGAAGGCTCCTCCCAACACTCGCTTTCCATCATAAAAAACAGCCGATTGTCCGGGAGCTATAGCCGAAGCCGTTTCAAGAAAACGGACAAGCAAACGCCCGTCTTCAAGACGTCTCACCCGACAGGCCAACGGACGACTGCGATAACGAATCCGTACTGTCAGGTTCTCACACAGAAACAGTTCTTGTTCGTCCACAATCTTATCCTGCTCCGCCAACATATAATCCGTCTTCAACTGCTCCGCATCGCCAAGCATTACCGTATTCTTCTGAGGATTGATTTTCAATACATAAGCAGGCTTTCCAAGCGCGATTTCCAGTCCTTTCCTCTGACCTATAGTATAATAAGGCGCCCCTTTGTGCTGCCCCAACTTTACACCTTCGGAGTTGACAAACCATCCCGGCCCGATCTCGCTATCCAATTCCGGACACTGTTCGCGGAGAAAGTCGCGGTAATCTCCTTTAATGAAACATACTTCCATGCTCTCCCCCTCCTTCGATTTAGCCTCATATCCTTTCTCAGCCAGGTATTCACGCACTTTTATTTTCGTATAATCCCCCAACGGAAAGATACAACGCCGCAGCACATCCTGTCCCAATCTCCAAAGAAAATAAGACTGGTCTTTTTTATCATCGTCTCCAGCTATGATATAAATATGCCCGTTTTTCTCTTCCAGCCGTGAATAATGTCCGGTAGCAATCCAATCACAATCCAACTTATCCGCCCATTCCGTCAACACACGGAACTTAAACAACGGATTGCACATCACACAAGGATTCGGTGTACGTCCCTGCTTATATTCGTTTATGAAGTTTTTTACAATAGTCTCTTTAAAAGGTATACGTTCATCCGCCACATAATGTTCAATACCCATCCTGGCAGCCAACTCTCTGGCATCCTGCGGCTCATCTCCCCACACACGCATAGTGACTCCCACTATTTCGTATCCTTGTTCTTGCAGCATAAGACAGGTAGCGGTACTGTCTATACCGCCACTCATACCCACCAGCACTCTCTTATTTCGTTCTTTCATCTGATCTTTGAAAAGTTACATGGATACAAATGTACGAGATTTTAAAGAGAATTCTTGCTTTTCCGGAAGAAAATCCTTATATTTGAGATATACAAAAGCAAGAACAATTATGGCTAACCCAAGATTACCGGGCATTTCCGAAAATGAGCAAGCCTTATTGTATGCCAAACTGAATGAATACAACCGAGGCAGGGCCTCTTTCAAAGAGGCGGGAGTTTACTTGGTGGTATTACCCCGACCAGGTAAACCCAACTATTCGTTATGGCTTTATTCTCCTCTACCGGAAAAACAATCCATCCTTTACATACATGATTTGTCACCGGACATCAACGAATCCCTCCGCATGGCAAGTACTATGTTCTATTATTCAAGGCGATGCCTGATTCTTGTAGATTACAACGAAAAGAGAATGCAAAGCAATGGCGATGACCTTATCTTTTTCGGGAAGTATCGGGGGCATTTCCTACATGAGATATTGAAAGTGGATCCGGCTTATTTGAGTTGGATAGCCTATAAGTTTACACCGAGAATCCCAAAGCAGGAACGTTTCGTCAAGATAGCGCAAGCTTATCACTCCGTACATTTAGACCTCATGCAAAGGAAGTCGAAAGAGAAACATTCAGTAAGCCGGTATTTGGGTGAACTAGGGGAAAAACTCACGGACCTCAGATTAAAAGTCATACGGGTGCGATTGGAAGATGATCCGTATAAGACAAGAATAAATGGTACTGTACCACAATTTTTTGTAAAGCAGGTACTGACATTGGCCGATGCAAGCGGCAACCTGGTTATCATGAGTATACCGTCAAAAAATCCCAGTGCGGTTTCATGCACACTATCCGGGATAGAACATGAATACCGACCGGGAGAAATCATTTATGTCGCATCTGCGCGGGTGTCACGCCGATACGAAAGTTACGGATCAAAGTATACCCGTATCAGTCACGTCAAACTTGTTATGACCACGACAGTTTAATCCTTTTCTATCAGTACTGTGGCATAAGCCGAGATACCTTCTTCCCGACCAGTAAATCCGAGTTTCTCGGTAGTGGTCGCTTTAATGGAAATATCATCAACATCGATACCCATCACGTTTGCCATTGTCTCCTGCATCAAAGGAATATGCGCTTTCAGCTTCGGGCGTTCGGCGCAGATAGTCGCGTCAATATTACCGACCTTATATCCCTTGGAAGCAATCAGTTCTACGGTCTTTTTCAGAAGGATTTTGCTGTCAATATTCTTAAATTCTCCCGCTGTATCCGGAAAGTGATAACCGATGTCACGCATATTCGCAGCTCCCAGCAATGCATCACAGACGGCGTGCAATAGCACATCAGCGTCCGAATGCCCCAGCAATCCTTTTGTGTGTTCCAGAAGAACGCCTCCAAGCCACAGCTCACGTCCTTCAACCAATTGGTGCACATCGAAACCAAAGCCTACTCTTATCCTCATAATTTACCTTCCTCCATCAGCGGACATAGAAGTCCAATAGTTTTTCCCCTTCCAGATATCCTTGCAAATGTTGTCCGATACTGACCGGACCTACACCGGCAGGTGTACCTGTAAATAGCAAATCACCTATTTTCAGTGTCACAAATTGACTGACATACGCTATGATGTCATCCACTTTGAAAAGCATATCCGCCGTACACCCTTTTTGCACTTCTTTACCGTCAATCAACAGATTGAAGTTCAAATGCCGGATATCCTTGTAACGGTCTACCGGAACAAAATCTCCGATAGCCGCCGAAGAATCGAAGCCTTTGCAAAGTTCCCAAGGATTTCCCTGTTCACGGAATTTTCGCTGAAGATCACGGGCAGTAAAATCGATACCCACAGTCACGGCGTCATAATAGCGGTTAGCAAAACGAGGAGCGATGTTCTTCCCCAAACGGTTGATACGGACTACCAATTCCGTCTCATAATGTATCTCGTTAGAAAAGTCAGGAATGAAAAACGGCTTGCCGTCCTTTAAAATGGCAGAGTCCGGCTTCATAAAAACGACCGGTTCCGTATTTACCTGTGTATGTCCCAGCTCCTGATTATGCTGAGCGTAGTTCATTCCTACTGCGATAATCTTCATTATTTCTCGTTAAAATTCAATCGGTTAAACATAACGGCCAGATGCGCATAAAGAGAAGTGTTCTGTACGACAATATTTTCCGGCACGCGAATACGGAAAGGAGTAAAGTTCCACACTGCTTTTATTCCTCCGTCTACCATCTTATTTGTAATTTCCTGAGCGATATTAATAGGTACTGTCAACACACCGATATTCACATCATATTCCTTCATCTTTGCTTCAAAGTCATCAGAATGGAAAATTGGAATTCCACCTAAGTCCTTCCCTACCAATTCCGGATTGACATCAAAAGCCGCCACAATTTCCAGACCGAAATGACGCAAACCCAAGTCACGGAGTAACGCACCTCCCAAACTACCTACACCAAACAAAAAGGCTTTGTGCATATTAGTAAATCCAAGAAAGCTTTCCAAAACCTCAATCAGTGCATCAATATTATAGCCCACTCTCGTACGTCCCGATATGTTCACATACGACAAGTCTTTGGCGATTTGAGAAGCGTCAATATTTATTTCCTTAGAGATTTGTGTCGAGGAGACATATTGCTCTCCTTTTTCTTTCATTAGTTTTATATTGGACAGATACCAGGGAAGTCTGCGCAAGGTAGGCTCCGGCACTTTATCCGCCTCTTTTCGTATATAAGTGCTCATACTTCTTACAAAATTTGGTATTTTGCAAAAGTACATTATTTTTTGAGACTGACAACCCTATAACAGAAAACCTTAATAGAGATTAAACAAAACAAGGAAAACAGGCTCAAATTTTGCCCTTTTCCATAAGTTTGATACTTTTGAGAAGAAATAAATATGACGAGTATGAAAAAGAATGATTGGAAAGATAGATTAAACGTAGTATATTCCACGAATCCGGACTTCGGCTATGAAATGGACAACGATGAAGAGCAAGTTACTCTCGACAAAAACAAACAAAACCTGCGAGTTTCCATTGACAAAAAGAACCGGTGCGGTAAAGTGGTCACATTAATTACCGGATTTATAGGTACGGAAAACGACTTGAAAGAGCTGGGTAAGCTACTGAAAAGCAAATGCGGAGTAGGCGGATCGGCTAAAGACGGAGAGATTATGGTACA
>OLIL01000554.1_pt1 | contig 19261 bp, 18 predicted proteins | sample 1609701 | NCBI WGS metagenome assembly OLIL01 (sample SAMEA4350146, study PRJEB24818) | metagenome | biome: human; feature: gut; material: faeces | place: Denmark | collected 2013-09
ATATTACTATATATATATTTATATTATATATTGTATATTACAACCTTAAGACAAAGAACCAGCGATTCTTTCTCAGCTCGATTTCAAAGTCCACTTTCATTAACGTTATAACGTTTAACGTTTTCATGTAACGACGAGAGACCATGCAACAAGAGTAGTTGGAATCATTATAAACGCAATTTGTGTGGCAATGTGGCTTCGCCCTCAAGCCTAAAAACCGTCAAAACAGAGAGGGCGAAACGGAGAGGCGAAAACAAAAACGTTAAACGTTAAAACGTTAGTAGGGCGGGCTCGACAAGCGCACCCACCCTACCACTATATATATAATCCCAATTACTCTTCAAACTCTACCAGCGCCTGGCGGAAAACGGAGCGTACCCGGCCCAGTATCACCAACGAATGCTCCAGTTGCAGACGCAGGGAAGCCTCATCGCTGTAGAAGAACTCGCAACTGGCCGTGACCTCCGTGAGGTTGGTATCTATGTAGATCTTTGCCAGCCTCACCTCTCGCGTGAGTTTGTTGCAGAGAGTGAGGACCTTGATCTCCTCGCCTTCGCTCATCTCGTAAAACTGCGGCAGCATGACCACGAGGAAGGACGTTTCCTCCTGCTGGGTGGCAAGCACATAGAGGTGCTTCATCTGAAAGCGAAACAACACGTCGCCGTCGCTATCCACCCGCGGCTGGTAGCCCATGTCTTCCAGCACGCTGATGACCATTGATCTTTTGTCCATAAGAATGTCCTCCAGTTATGATTCGTTGTCGTCCGTCAGTTCCTCGCAGCCCTCGCTCGTATCGTCGCTATCGGCGAACTGCTCCTCGATGGCCTTCACCGCCTTGCTGGCGAAGACCACGCCGGCCTCCAGATGGGCAATCATCCGAGAGATCAAGACCTCCAGATCCTCGCCGCCGAAGAGCTCGCGCTCGTAGCAGAGCCACATGCTATGGCCCGGGGTGAACGCCTTGACATATTTCAGCGAGGCGTTGATCTTCTCCGAGAGCGCACAATATGTGGCGACATTCTCCTCGTCGTATTCATAGAAGCCTGGGAGCGCAATGGTCAGGAAGTCTTCGTCGTCCTCGTTGCACAGATAGAGAAGCGTCATGCCTTCATACTCAAACTCATAGCCGACGTCGTCGCTCTTCTCCAAGCAGAAACCAAGACGGGCAAAAGCCTCTAAGATTTTTTCTTTCATAATCGTTTACATTGATGGGTTATACGTTGTTGTTATCGAAATCCGATGCTGGCCGGCTGACCGTCCCTGTCCTTGGGCGAAAACTCCCTGTGGACGCGCTGGTATTCGCGCAGGTCGCGACTGCTGACCGAGGGGCTGCGCCCGGAGATGATCTCTTCGAGCTGCTTCTGGGTGATATTCTGCAGCGTATGCTCTCCGCAGCCTATCGCCTCGTTGAACTTCTTGCGCGCTGCCGACTTCACGATATAGTTGATGTCGCTGCAGTTGAAGCCTTGCGTCAGGTGGGCAAGCCGGTCCATGTCTATGTCCTCTTCCCTTGGCAACTTGGCCAGTTCCAGGGCAAACAGACTCTTGCGGGCCTCGTGGTCGGGCATGTCCACATAGACCAGTTCGTCGATGCGTCCCGTCCTCAGCACGGCCTTGTCGATGCACTCGGGATGGTTGGTGGCGGCAAGGACATAGACCCCTTTGTCGGAAGCATGGTTGAGCATACAGAGAAACTCGTTCACCTCGCTGTCGTAGTGCTGGTTGTATTCGTTTCCTGTGCGACGCGGCACCATGGCGTCAAACTCGTCAAAGAAGAGCAATGCCGGCGCGTGTCTCTCCGCATTCTTAAAGACCTCGCCGATCTTCTCCTGCGTGCCGTGCACCATGGTGCTGGCCAAATCGTCCGGGACGACCTTGATAAAGTGGATGCCAACCTCCTCAGCCATTTTCTCGGCAAAGAACGTCTTGCCACATCCCGCAGGCCCATAGAAGAGCATGGAGGGAGGACGGATGCCGTAGGCGTCGGCCAGATCACGATGTTGGAGCACATTGATGAAGCCCTCCTTGACCCGCTGCTTCAGGTCCTCCATGCCGGCAATGTCGCCAAAGCCATTGCCATGCTTCTTGGCCGTCGGCTGAGGCTTGGGCCTGGGCCTGGACTTGCTGCTTGACTGATCGCTCGTCTGGTCGCTCGTCGGCTTCCCCTGGGGAGCCGCTGGCTTTCCGCCACTGATGCGGCGGAGCCATTCCTTTTCGGCTGTTGTTCTATCCATCTTTGCGTCCTCCGTTTTTCGTTTTCGTTGTACGATGTTTATGTCCGTAGTCGTTGCACGACGTTTATATTCGTTTTCGTTGACGATCTTTATATTCGTAGTCGCTGCTCGACGTCTATGTATATAGAGGGCGAAAAGCATGGAGATTCTATCAGCGCAAGTGTGTCCTACCAGTTTTTTATCCTGAATATTCTACTGGTTTTGACCCTAAAGATCTTACAGCTTTGACCTGAATATTCCACAGAATTTGACCCTAAGATAGCCACCTTCCCGATGGTAACTTAAGACCGACTTCGATGATAACTTATGGATAGCACGGAGGGTAACTAAAGGCTGCCACCTGGTCGATTGTGTTGCTTTGATTTTTGCACTTCCATTTTTTATTCTTACTTTTGCAGACATCATTCAGGCCCACCGGGTGAACCATCCACAAGGATTTATGAAGGTGGCAACCACGGCTTTCACCGGGTGATGAAGAAATGGATGAAGAAAAAAAAGAAATAAAGAAAAGAAAGATTTGAAAATGACAAAAGGATCACTTATACTTCTATCGTCAGTCATGATACTCGTGTCAACTCTCACCTGTCGGGCTACTTGTCCCGACTCGATCCGCCAGCAAAAGATGTTGGAGGAGGAGCAGGCTTTCTTGGCCAATATGAAGCCAGGACTGCAGCATATACAGATGATGGCCGTAAGGAAAGCAATGGAAGGCAATGACACCGAACTACAGCAGATAAGGCAGAGCCGAAACCAGCCGCCTACTTTGCCGGAAGGCGTCAAGACTTTCTATCCGAGAGAGAACATCTGTCTCTTCTCTCCCAAGCATGAGACTGACCGCAAGCGCCCCATCCTGCTCTACCTCCATGGCGGAGGATGGTGCTTTGGCAGCATCAACAGTTGCGCGCGGTTCTGTGCCGCTATAGCCCTGGAGGCCGACTGCCTGGTGGCAGCATTAGACTATCGTCTGGCACCTACCCACCCCTACCCTGCCGCACTCGAAGATTGTCAAAGGGCAGTACGTTACCTGCAAGAACACGCGGCCGACTGGGGAGGCGACACCACGCTGATAGCCGTAGGAGGAGACAGTGCTGGGGGCAACCTGGCATTGGCGACCGCCATGTCAGCACCGGGCATTTGCAAAGTGATACCGATTTATCCCGTGACCAAACTCTTCACCGAAAGGACTCCTTCTTGGGAAAAGTATGCCAAGGGGTATGGCAACGATGCTGAGCTCCTCGAAGCGTTCAACGAAGCCTATGCCAATCGTCAGGAGCGCAAGCCGCTCGTGTCGGTAGGCCTGTGTGATGACGACGCATTGAAAACGTTGCCGCCCGCGCTATTCATATCGGCAGGCCACGACATTCTCCTGGACCAAACTGCAGAACTTGTCCAGCGCCTCCACAACCTTGGCAGACCCGTCATCTACCGCGTCTATCCCACCGCCACCCATCTATTCATAACAGTCCCAGGACAGCCCACAGCCTTTGAAGAAGCCGTCAAGGACGTGAGCAGTTTCCTGAACGACCATCATGCGGCCAAGTGACTTCCACATGAGATTCATAATGGCATGAGGAGTAATTGGGTTTAGCAGAAAGTTGGCAAAATATTTGGCAATATGGGAATAAAATTATATTTTTGCAAAATTGAACAAGAGCATAACATTTAAAACAAGAAGATTATGGCAATAGAAATAAAGTCAATACCCGTCCTTCACGGTGAAGCAGCGGCTCGTTTCGTAGAAGCTGCTGATGAGGCATTGGAAAAGCGTGGTTCCATCGACTTCTCAAAACAAGTAGCCAAGGCTCGTGCCATATTAAAACGTTCAAGGTTGTACATTTAATATGTTAGAGCAGTGTGATTTCATGGAACTAACAGAGGAAGTCTTGCAGCAATGCAAAAGCTTCACCTGCAAGGATGAGGACATAACAGAGTTCTTCACCCATGACTATGCAGACTATACGTATCAGTTGCTTGGAAAATCATATTGTTTTGTCAAACCTGACACGTATGAAATTGTTTGTGCATTCACTGTAGCCAATTCAAGCGTAAAAGTAGATTCACTTCCATCTAGTCTTAGGAACAAATTGAATCGAAAAATACCTAATGCCAAGCGAAAGCCACAATATCCTGCGGTTTTAGTTGGACAATTGGCTGTTAGCGATTCTTTTAGTGGATATCATATTGGAGATGAGTTGTTGGACTTCATCAAGTCATGGTTTATTGACCCATTGAACAAAACGGGATGTCGATACATCGTAGTAGATGCCGTCAATCATCCGAAAGTCTTTGAATATTATCAACGAAACAACTTTAAATTTCTGTTTTCATCAGATAAAGAAGAGTGGGCGTTCTTACACTATAAAGACCAAGAGCCAACCACTTCCACAGAGCCTATCAGAACGCGACTGATGTATTTTGACTTGATTTATCTACGCACGAAATAGGCAAGCCATAGCGGATGATGCCGCTCTATAGACAAAATAAGTTTGTTATCAAAACGAGAAGTATGAAAAAGAATTGGATGATTTGGGGACTCGCCGCCATGGCGCTGATGTCCTCCTGTACAGACCAGAAGACCGCACCAACCGCGGACAACGACACCACCAGCGTGGCCCAAGACACGGCCTCTATCGACAGCATGGACCTGACCTCCATCGCCGGCACCTACGAGGGCACTCTCCCCGCCGCCGACTGCCCGGGCATCAAGACCGTGCTCACCATCCATGCCGACAGCACCTACCAGCTGACGCAGGACTACCTGGAGCGCAAGGACGGCCATGACGAGGCCAGCGGCGTGCTGCGCGTGCTCGACGGCAAGGTACTGGTGCTCGAACGCCCGTCGAGTGGCGAGCAGACCTACTACAAGGTGAAGGACGACCAGCACGTCGTCATGACCGACTCGCTGGGCAACGAGCCCGAGGGCGAGACGGCCAAACTGTATGTGCTCACCAAGACGAAGTAGGACGCTGAGGCGTCTTTCTTCACGCCACGCAACGACCTGACGACTTTATCTTTTGGGGGCTGTGTCAAACCATTGGTTTTGGCACAGCCCCCAAAGCATATACCGACAAGGCAAACGCCCCGCACGCCCCACCTATTCCCCCTCGGGCAAGGCTGGGACAATGCGACGGACGTGGCCTTCCCTGCGAGAGAGAATCAGGGGCACGCGCTCCACCACCACGACCGAGGTGTCGAGACCGAGCGCCTTGGGCTCGTCGATGCTGATCTTGCCTATGAGCGCATAGAGACTCATCAAGAGGTTGTGGCGACGGTCGAACGAGTCTTCGGGATAATAGACGCGATGGATGATGATGAAGCGGAAGTCGCCCGCCACACCATAGCGCCGCAAGGAGGGGTAGCAGCTGGTCAGATCCACCCTGCCCTCTGCCACCAAGTCCTCGACGACCTGGCGCAGATAGAGACTCACACGAGGCTCTATGCGGAAACCGATACGCATCGTCACGCTATAGAGCGTGTCCTCCACCAGCGTGCTGCAACTATACTCCAGCGTATCGGGCGCATCCACATACTCCAGGTTGATGAGCCAATAGTGGTCGGCACGCTTCGGCTGCTTGTTGATGATGGAATAGATCAGTTTGTCGTCCACGGTACTCTCCTTTCCCGTATGATTGACATAGACCAGGTTGGAGGCATACTTGGGTATGCGATCGTCGGCCTTGATATCGGAGATGATCTGATAGTAGTCACTCAGCGGCTTGCTGGAGATATGCTGACGGCGAATACGTTTGGCACGCACCCACACCAGCATCATGCAGAAAAGAACGCCCGCGATGAGCAACGTACACCATCCTCCGGCAAGAAACTTGGAGAGGTTGGCGGCCAGGAAGATGCCCTCTATGACACAGTAGCTGCCGACAAAGACCATGCAGAGGATGCGCGACACGCCCCCTTTGGCGCAGGTAGAAGCCCAGGAGCAAGGTGGTCATCAGCATCGTGATGGTGATGGCAAGTCCGTAGGCGGCCTCCATGTGGGAGGAGTCGCGAAAGAGGAGGAGGATCAGCACCACACCGATATACATGGCCATATTGACCGCAGGGATAAACAGCTGGCCCTTGACATGAGTGGGATGCTTGATGCGCATCCGAGGCCAGAAGTCGAGGTTCATCGCCTCGCTCAAGATGGAGAACGTGCCACTGATGAGGGCCTGGCTTGCCACGATGGCTGCCCCTGTAGCCATCACGATGGAGAAGATCAGCAAGCCTTGAGGCATGATGGCATAGAACGGATTGACCGAAGCCGCCACGTCGGCATGGCAGAGGATCCACGCTCCCTGCCCGAGATAGTTGAGGATGAGCATCGTCTTGACAAAGGCCCAGCTCACAGTGATGTTTCGCCTGCCACAATGTCCCAAGTCGGAATAGAGTGCCTCCGCACCCGTAGTACAGAGAAACACCGCGCCCAAGACGAGAAACCACTCGGGCGACGTCGCCAGCAGCCGCAGGGCATAATAGGGATTGAGCGCCCGGATCACCTGCGGACAGGAGACGAGGCTGATCGTGCCGACCGCACCCAGCAGGAGAAACCACAGCAGCATGAAGCCACCAAACGACTTGCCGATGCTCTCCGTGCCGAAGCGCTGCACGAAGAAGACGACGGTGATGATGGCCAGGGTGATGGGGAGGACGGGCAGATGTGGACTGACGCTCTCCAAACCCTCGATGGCCGTGGTCACGGTGATGGCAGGCGTGATGATGCCGTCGGCCAGCAAGGTACCTGCTCCCATAAGGGCCAGCAGATAGATCCACTTTCTCTTGTGGCGACGCAGCAGGGCGTAGAGCGCCAGGATGCCTCCCTCGCCATGGTTGTCCGCCCGCAGGGCCACGAGGACATACTTGACGGTAGTCTGCAGGGTAAGCGTCCAGATGATGCAAGACAGCGCACCCAAGATCATTGGTTCGTCCACCCTTTGGCCTACATGGAGGATGGCCTTCATCACATAGAGAGGCGACGTGCCAATGTCGCCAAAGACAATGCCCAGCGTGACGAGCATTCCAATCCACCCCATACGGTTGCAGCGCTTCTCGGCAGTGCTTCCATTTCTCAAGTTACTCATACCATGAATACAATCAATTCGTTATACCTATTTGGAAAGAAGCCGCAAAGTTATGGCTTAAACCACAGAGCCGAGAATAATTTAACATCACTTAGCGAGTTTAACGGTCGTTACACAAGCGCCACCCTCACCACTCCTCCACAAAGAAAATCGGCCATTGGAAACGACTTCTCCCGTTTCCAATGGCCGACCTGCCACTACCGCTATCCTGCGTCAATACACCTTCACCTCGTCCGTGAAGACCCACTCGCCAGGATTGTCCTCCTTGGCGGAGATACGGACGAAACGCGCCTTCTGCTTCTTGCCCTGATACGTCACCGTACGCGTACCGACCACATTGAGTCGCTCGCGGGTGTACGCCTGGTCATAGACAGGCACGAAATGGTCGCCGTCGCTGGAGATGCTGATGGTGACGCGGCTGGGATAGAACACCCAGGCGCCGTCGCTCTGCATGAAATCGAGGCTGACGGTACTAAACCGCTTCTCCTCGCCCAGGTCGATGGTGATGTCGAAGGGAGCCACCGTCGTGTCGCGACGCTGCATGAATCCCTGCCAACGGCCGTCGCCATAGGACCATCCGCCACACATCCCGTCGGTCAGCGTGCCGTCGCCCTGTCCCACATACGACTGCGAGTAGGGCTGGTGATAGGTCACTCCTGCCCCGACAGCCAGATGGCGCACGGGCTTCTGCTTCTCCTTGCGGTCTCCCTTCTCCCGTCTGAGGTCGAAGGCCTGGACATGCTGCGCAGCCAGCCACGGATATTGCGCCACGACGGCAGCACTCAGCTCCTCGTAGGATCGGCTACGTCCACTCCATCCCACCTCGGCGATGGCCAGTTCGCGGGGATAGAGCATATACTCCGCATAGTCCTCCGTCTTGATATACTCCGTCCAGAGATTGCCCTGCACACCCAGCACACGACCCGTGAAGCCATCGCCACTATAGGGCGCGGGATCAAAGTTCCAGAGATTGCGCAGTGGCTGATAACTTCCTCCGGCAAAGGGCTCCGTGGGCGGAGCGTCCTGGTAGCGGTCCAGGTAGTAGTCGCCAGGCGAGAGGATCACGTTGTGACCCCTACGCATGGCCCGCTGAGCCGCCTTGATGTCGCGCCATACCATCACGTTGACGTTCTCGCCAAGCGAAGGCGCGTGGGCAGCCAGACTGTCGTCGAGCACCTCATCCCATCCGATGGCCTCCCTACCCTCCAGCCGGAGATAGGCGGCGATGCGCTGGATGAGATACCCCTGCAGGTCCGCCGTACTACGGAGTCCCAGCAGCCGAGCCTTGCGCTGGCAGTTGGGACACGATCCCCAGCTACCCTTGCCTGCCTCGTCGCCACCGATATGGATCCACTTCGACGGAAACACCTCCATCACCTCGTCGAGGATATTGTGGAGCACGGCATAGGTCGTCTCGCTCGACGGACAGACGTCGCCCTGCGCCTCCTGGTTGCCCTCGCACTTCAGTTGGGGACAAGCCGCGGTCAACTCCTCGCTATGTCCCGGCATTTCGATCTCGGGCACGACCGTGATGCCTTTCTTGGCAGCATAGGCCACCAGTTCGCGCATCTCGTCCTTCGTATAGTAGCCTCCATAGGCCCCGGGGTCGCCCTCCCTCATATAGCGGCGGTCGTTGTCGATCCACCATTTCGTCCAGTCGCTCTCCGTGCGCCATGCCGCCTTCTTCGTCAGTTCGGGATAGCGGTCTATCTGCATGCGCCATCCTCCCGCGTCGGTGAGGTGGAGGTGAAGGCGATTGACCTTGTAATGGGCGAGGACATCCACCTGCTTCTTCAGAAAACTCAGCGGGAAAAAATGGCGGGAGATGTCGATCATGCAGCCACGCCACTCATAGCTCGGCCAGTCCTCGATATCACAGACGGGCAGCAGGTCTCCCTTGCGGAGTTGGCTGATGGTCTGTGTGGCATAGAAGAGGCCTGTGGAGTCGACATAGGCCACCCGCATCGTGTCGGGCGTGATATGGAGACGGTAGTACTCCTTGCCATGGCCCGCCCCAGAAGTCTCCTCCATCAGGATGACACCCTTTTGCGGATTGAAAGTGCCCTTGCCAAAGACGGCCTGCTTCGGCTGCGGCAACAGTTGCTGTGCGCCGACGGGAGTGACGGCAGCAGAGAGCGATACGGCGGTCAGTGCCGCCAGGATAGTATTTCTTTTCATAACCTTTGCAATGGTCAAGTGATGGTAAAGAAGTATTGCACGCGTCAGTCGATGAAGCGGCGGGTGATTTTTTCATAGGCGTCGATGCGGCGGTCGCGCAGGAAGGGCCACCAGCGGCGCACATTCTCGCTATGCTTGAGGTCGATGTCGAACAGGCGCAATGCCTCCTCGCTGTCCGACCCCTGCCAGAGGAGTTCGCCCTGAGGCCCAGCCACAAAACTGGATCCCCAAAACTGGATGCCACCCGAGCAGGCCTGTCCCTCCGTCTTGCCTACGGGCGAAGGCTCGAAGCCCACCCTGTTGACAGCGACGACAGGAAGTCCGTTGGCCACAGCATGGCCGCGCATCACGGTGGTCCACGCCGTGCGCTGGCGCTGCTGCTCCTCCTCCACGTCGGAGGGTTCATAGCCGATGGCCGTCGGATAGATCAGAATCTCTGCCCCCTGCAAGGCCATCAGGCGCGCTGCCTCCGGATACCACTGGTCCCAGCAGACCAGCACACCCAAGCGGCCCACACTCGTGTCGATGGGGCGGAAACCGAGGTCGCCAGGAGTAAAGTAAAACTTCTCATAGTAGGCTGGATCGTCGGGGATGTGCATCTTGCGATACTTGCCCGCGATGGTTCCGTCGCGCTCTATCACCACGGCCGTGTTGTGATAGAGACCTGCCGAGCGGCGCTCAAAGAGCGACGTGACGATGACGACGCCCAGACGTTTCGCCAGATCACCATAAAACTGGGTCGATGGACCGGGGATCGGCTCCGCCAAGTCGAAGTTGGCTACGTCCTCCGTCTGGCAGAAGTAGAGCGAGTTGTGCAACTCCTGCAGTACGACGAGTTGCGCCCCCTCCTGGGCCAGTTGCTCCACGGAGGCAGCCAGACGGCGCATGTTGTCCGCCACGTCGGCGGTATTGTGTTGTTGTACGATTCCTATTTTCATTGTGAGTCTTGTGATATATTCTATGATATGAGGGCCAACGAGGATTTCTCTCCACCCCAGCCCCTTCGGTTTATTCCCCTCCTTGGCCCACGCCTACGGGGATCTGCATGGTCAGGCAGTGGAGCGATCCGTGCTGCTGGATGACGGCCCGCGCGTCCACTCCCACCACCTCATGGTCGGGGAAGGCCTCGCCGACCACACGCAGCGCCTCGACGTCGTGGTGTGGCTGGTCGTAGGTAGGCACGATGACTGCCCCGTTGACGATCAGGAAATTGGCATAAGTGGCTGGCAAGCGATTTCCCTCCTCGTCGAGGATGGCATCGGGCATCGGCAAGCGCAGCAGCCGGTAGGCCACTTCGGCCTCGCGATTGATGGCCTGGAGGTCGGCCTCCATGGCCTTCAGGTCGGCATACTGCGGATCGGCCTCATCGTCGCAACCCACATAGAGCAGCGTATGGCCTGGCGCACAACGCACCAGGGTGTCGATATGGCCGTCGGTATCGTCGCCCTCCAAAGATCCATGACCGATCCAATAGACCCGATCCACGCCGAAAGCCTGTCGAAGCCGTTCGTCCAGGTCGTCCTGCGTGAGGGGCTGGTTGCGATGAGGGGCCAACAGACAGACCGAGGTCGTGAAGAGATGGCCCTCGCCATCTGCCTCAACCGATCCTCCCTCCAGCACGAAGTCGTCCCAATGGTCCATCGGACAGCGGAAGACTCCCTTTCCCTGGAGCACGCGCCCCAGCTGGTTGTCCTGGTCGCTGACAAACTTCTCGCCCCAGCCATTGAAGCGGAAGTCCATCATCCGCAGCCGTCCCCTGCCGTCGGAGAGCGTCAGCGGCATCGTGTCACGCGCCCATGTGTCGTTGTATTCGGTCTCTATCCAGCGTATCGCCTCCAGCGCACGATCGCTCAGCCGACCTGCCAACCACGCGCGGGCCGCCGCCGTATCGCGCGCCACGAGCCACACGGCCTCATACCGGGCAATGGCCTCAATAAACTCGACATAGGTCTGGCGTATCTCGTCGAGGATATAGGCCCAGTCGGTCTGCTCGTCGGGCCACACCAGCACGACGGCCTCCTGCTCTGCCCACTCGGGCAGCAACTGGAAAGCCACATCGGGAGTATTCTCTCTTATCATGATCTGCTTGTTCCTTATTTCTATTGGTGATTGTGTAGGTGCAAATTTAGCAAAAAAAGCCGACACGACCAAAGAAAAGGAGGGTTCACGCTGCAAATGCGCAGCTTTTTGCCTAGATGCCTATCCGCAAACCTCAGTAAATGGAGAAAAGCCACGGGGGAAGTATGATTTTTTTGCCGTCTGATGATGGGTATCTCAGAAATTTTGTGTAAGTTTGTGGCCGAAATATTTACTCATCTTAAACAACCGATTTATGATCAATCGCTTATTGAAATTTCTGGATGCGTCGCCCGTCAATTTCCTCGCCGCGCGCAACATAGCCTGTGAACTCGAGCAGAACGGTTACCGCCGCCTTGACCCTCAGCAGCCCCTCGGCGAGCTGAAGGCTGGCGACAAGGTCTATGTGACGAAGAACGACTCTTCGGTCTATGCCTTCCACCTGGGTCGCAAACCGCTGGCCGAGACGGGATTCCACATGATTTGCGCCCATAGCGACTCCCCAACGTTCCGCGTGAAGCCCCATGCCGAGATGACGGGTGAGGGCGGACTGGTGCGCCTGAACACCGAGGTCTATGGTGGCCCGATCCTCTCCACGTGGTTCGACCGTCCGCTGACGCTCGCTGGCCGCGTCATCGTGCGCGGCAAGGATGCCATGTCGCCTGAGACGATGCTGATGCACGTCCGTCGTCCGCTGCTCCAGATCAGCAACCTCGCCATTCACTTCAACCGCCAGGTCAACGACGGCGTGAAACTGAGCAAGCAGAAGGATATGCTTCCCCTCCTGGGACTGATCAACGACGAACTTGAGCAGGGCAACCTGCTGATGAACGTCATTGTCGAGGAACTCAGCAAGCAGCGCCCCGTCAGCCACGAGGACATCCTCGACTTCGACCTCTACCTGGCCGATACGCAGCCCGCCTGCACCTTCGGCGTCCACGACGAGTTTATCTCCTCGGGCCGCCTCGACGACCTGTCGATGTGCTTTGCCGGACTCGAGGCTTTGATTGCAGCTCCCGAGAGCGACACCACCCAGGTGCTCGCCATCTTCGACAACGAGGAGACGGGATCGCAGACCAAGCAGGGTGCTGGCAGCCCCTTCCTGGCTTCGATGCTGATGCGTATTGCCCGTCAGCAGAGTGGCACGGAGGAAGCCTACTGGCAGGCGGTGGAGCGCGCCTTCATGATCTCTGCCGACAATGCCCACGCTTTCCATCCCAACTACGCCGAGAAGTACGACCCGACCAACCACCCCATGCTCGGTGGAGGTCCCGCCATCAAGTTCAACGCCTCCCAGAAGTATGCCAGCGACGCCGTCTCTGCTGCCATCTTCGCCGAGATCTGCCGCAAGGCGGGTGTGCCCTGCCAGCGCTTCGTCAACCATAGCGATGTGGCGGGCGGTAGCACCCTGGGCAACATCCTGGCCTCCACGGTCCCCCTGCGTGGTGTCGATATGGGCAATGCCATCCTCGGCATGCACAGTTGCCGCGAGACGGGCAGCGTAGCCGACCATGAGTACTGCGTCCGCGCCTTCACGGAGTTCTACTCCCTGTAGCCTCCTGCTGCCCTCAGCACCCGCCCCGTCGGACGGCTGAGGGTCCAGATAAAAAACGATCGGCCATTGGAAATCATTTCTCATTTCCAATGGCCGATGATTATTTCAAGGGCAATATCCCAAAATCATTCTGACATCATCCCGAAGACTTCCCGAAAGCATCCCGAAGGCCACATCCTGCCTACGCTTCCTTCCAGTCGTCAATCGTTCCCGTCCGCGACGAGAAACTGACGCCCACGCGATGGACGGGACGGGAGTCGGCCTCATAGGGGCGCGCATACCCCTTCTCCTCTATTTGGCACAAGGCGTCGTCCGCCGTGCCGTCGAGCTTAAACTCAAAGATATACACCCCCTTGGGCGTCTCGACGATGCAGTCGGCCCGCCCCTCGCTCTGCTGCTTCTCTGTGAGCACGAGGTAGGTGCTGAGGATGCGGAAGATAAGGTAGAAGGTATAGTGGAAATAGCGTTCCTTCTCCGTCTCCATATCCTTCCGACGCATCGAGTAAGGAATGCTGGCAAAGAAGGCCGTCAGGCTCTTGCGCCATGTGTCAAGGTCATCGCGCAAGAGAGCACGCGTCAGTTGTATCGCCAAGGTGTTCGCCGATTCCTTCGTACCGAGATAGTTGGAAGCAATCAGCGTGAGGAAACCCTTTTTCACCTCATTGTTGGGCAGATCGAGCAGGTAGGAGTTGGAGAAGCGGTCGTAGTCCTTGATGGTCAGATAACCGCTCTGATAGATCATTGGCAACGGGCGCTCCACGTCCGCCCTGTAGTCGATAAAGTCCGACGTGTCGTAATACTTCCCCGTCAGTTCGTTGAGATTCTCGTCCGTATGGCTGAGCAGGCGGACCAGGTAACTGGGCGTACCCGTGCGAAACCAATAATCCTGTATATCCCTAACGCTAAGCGCATTGAGCAGACTAAAAGGATTGAAGATGTCCGTCTTCCGCTTACTGAAATGATAGCCGTCATAATGCCGCTTCAGCAACTGGCGCACCTCCTCGGGGCTCACCCCCATCTCGTACGCCATAGCATCCATCTCGTCATGAAACGTCCCCTCCAGTTCCGCCTCCGTGATACCGCAGACCGCCTCATAGGCCGCACTCATACTGATATCCTCTGGCTGGTTGAAACCGCTGAACACACTCACCTGCGAAAACTTCGTCACGCCCGTGAGCAGCACGAAGCGCAAGTCTTGGTCAGCAGCCTTGAAGGCAGAGTAGAAACCCTTGAGAGTATTACGATTGAGTTCCTCAATCCGCAGGTTGTTGCCATTGCCATCCGTCGTCCGATAGTCCGTGTCGAGCACATCCAGCAACGGTTTGTCATACTCATCGATGAGCACCACACACTGCTTGCCAGTACGCTTATGAACAAAAGCCAACAACCTGGCAAAACGCTCCCCCACGCTGAGACGATCGTCCCCCGTCATTCCGTACTGCCTCTCCCAGTCCTCGACACACACATCCAGTTTGTTCTGCAGCGTGCTGCCCTGGGTGAAGTCGCTGCCATTGAAGTCAATATGAAATACAGGATATTGCTCCCACTCCTGCTCCAAGTCCTCGATGGCCAGACCACGAAACAACTCCCGCTCCCCACCGAAATAATACTTCAGCGTAGAGACGAGCAAGCTCTTGCCAAACCGACGAGGACGGCTCAGAAAGTAAATCTTACCCTCCGTCACCATCTTGTGCAGCAAGGCCGTCTTGTCCACATAGACAAAACCGCCGTCAACAATACTCTTAAAATCCTGTATGCCGATGGGATACTTCATACACAAACCCTTTTTGTTTGCAAAGATAGTGCAAATCGAAGACAATACAAAAAGAATGTGATTCTTTTTTATTGTTGAGACGCAGCCTATCTTATCTAAAGATAGTGCAAATCGAAGACAATACAAAAAGAATGTGATTCTTTTTTATTGTTGAGATGCAGCCTATCTTATCTAAAGATAGTGCAAATCGAAGACAATACAAAAAGAATGTGATTCTTTTTTATTGTTGAGACGCAGCCTATCTTATCCAAAGATAGTGCAAATCGAAGACAATACAAAAAGAATGTGATTCTTTTTTATTGCCCCAAAACCTTGCGAATCCGGATAAAAACTAATAACTTTGCACCGTGTAAATACTAATAACACCGCACTGGGTATTTACTAATAACCCTGCACTAGGTATTTACTAATAGACACCCATCATGTACATACTAATGGGCAGATTAAAGTTGAAAGAATGGCAAGTATTCAAGAAAAGTTAGCAGATTCACTGAGCGTACTCAAGAAATATCAGGACGAGAACAACAGTGACATCATTCAGGGCATGAAGACCTTGGGCGAGACACATACAAAGCGTCTTATAGATAATGGTTACTTAGAACAAGTAATCAAAGGATGGTATATGCCTACCATGCCAGGGATGGAAGGAGACACAACCGTGTGGTATGCTTCCTATTGGAAATTCATAGTAGCATATTCCAACAACCGTTTCGGAGACAACTGGTGTCTTACTCCAGATGAATCACTTGATTTCTATGCCGGAGAGACAGTAGCCCCTACTCAATTGATAATCCGTTCATCAAAGGCAAGCAACAATATTGTAAGTTTGAAGCATGGTGACTCGATGCTGGACATCACAGCAACAATGCCAGCACATATTGTAGTTGAGCAAAGATATGGATTAAGGCTCTACCCTTTGGCAGAAGCTTTGGTTTTCTGTACACCAACATATTTCAGCAGAAACTCAGTCAATGCCCGGACCTGTTTGTCTCTGGTTGGCGGAGCTGATGAAATCCTCAAAGTGGTGGCCGACGAAGGAAACTCTTCCAGAGCCTCAAGACTTGTTGGTGCTTTCAGAAACATCGGGCGAACTGACGTTGCAGAAACTATTCTACAATTCATGACGAGACTTGGCCACGAGTTACGCCCAGAGGATCCATTTGAAGACACGACGCCCAGCCTATCAGGAACAAGTAGGAACACTTCACCCCATGCCATCAGGATCAGGCTGATGTGGCAGAAGATGAGAAAGCAAATACTCGACCTTCCACTCATTGCCCCCACACAAAGCCAAACCACAGAGGCAATACTAAGCAACATGGATGACAACTATATACGCGACAGTTACCATTCGTTATCCATTGAAGGCTATCGGGTTACAGAAGGACTTATCGAACGCGTTCGCTCTGGCGAGTGGAATCCGGAAGACGACAAGATTGATGCAGATCGCAAGAACGCTTTAGCAGCACGAGGCTATTACCAGGCATTCCAACAGGTCAAAGAGAGTGTCAAGGCAATCCTTCAAGGAGCCAATGCCGGCAATATCGTCAGCAGAGACTTTGACAAATGGCACTTTGAGATGTTCCAGCCTTGCATTACTGCCGGCATTATCAAACCCTCAGACCTTGTAGGCTATCGATCCCATCAAGTGTATATTCGAGATTCCAAGCACACGCCTCTTCCACCAGAAGCCCTCAGAGACGCCATGTCTGCGCTCGCCGAACTCATGGAATCAGAGGAAGACGCGATCGTCAGAGCCGTATTAGGCCATTTTTTCTTCGTGTATATCCATCCTTACATGGACGGAAACGGTCGAACAGCCAGATTTATCATGAACGCGATGCTCGTCACAAGTGGTCACCCGTGGAGGATTATCACAGTTGAAGAAAGACAGTCATACATGGCAGCACTTGAAAAAGCAAGCATTCATGGCGATATCACCGACTTTGCACAAATCATCTGCTCATAGCAAACGCTATCATTCCAGCCGCCAGATTTTGGTGTCAGACCGTATTTTGCCACCAAAGATTTTGGTATTAGGCAGTATTTGGACAAAATAAATTTTGGTATTAAGGATTTTCCATGTGACTCAGATAGGTCTCAACTCGATTATGTGTTACTATCGAGGCGACATTTTCATACTACACTCTCCGCAAATTGAAAATCTTGGGAATTTTGGATTGAAAATCTTGGGAATTATGCACCTTAATATACAATCCACAGTTTCGCAAGTTCCAATGGATTTTATTCTGTTTATCGCCGTATCTGTTTTCCGAGTGGCACATCGTGCCACAGCTTTGCATTCAGATAAAGCAGTCGAGAACTCGTTCTCATAAGGCTTTGTATGGATGAAAAGCAAGTCGAAGACTCGGAAAACAGATACGGGGTTTATCTCGATTTTGTCTAAATTCCACCCAGCATCAGGTTTTTGTCTAAGACCACCCAATAGCAGGTTTTTGTCAACCAACACCCACAGCCCACTAAAAGGGCAAAGTCCCTCTCGGCACTCCATAATCCGTACAACACTCCGTTTCCTCTATCTCCTTCCACGCCTCATGGATATACCGATTCACCTCTTCCGGCAACCGTCCCTCCTTCGCCAGTTTCTCAAACGTCTCTACTAAGTCCTCGATGGCATACTCCGGACTATACATGTCGTCAAAATACTCCCAGTGCCTATCCATCACAAAGTGTCTGCACATGGATTTCGTCAGTTGCAGGAACATCAATGCTGCCGTCTGGTATTCTCCAACGGCAAGCAACGTCTCAATATTCTTGTTCTCTTCCAACATCAGCTGCCAGATGCTATAGCAATCCCAATCCACATTTCTTTTGTTGAAGATACGCTGTTCATAGTCCTTGTTCAGTGGTATCAGTAACTTGGCCTCTTTCTCTGCCTCCAGCATCTGTCGCTCTTTCTCCCGTCGTCTCCGTTCAGTTTCTCTTGCAGCGCGTTCTTCTTCGTCATTCATCTCTCGCTCGATCTTCAATGGCTCTCCCGTGAATTTCTTGCTTGGTGCCAACATCTGTATATTGTTCTGCACTCGTTTGAAGCCATCAAATCGTGACAGATGCGTAAAGATATATGTGAAGACCTCTTCTCGCTTCTCTTCGTTGTTCCATGCTGCCACACTATCTACCAATGCAGCAAAGCTCGCATAGATCAGTTTGCCGATACGTAGCTTGTAATCATTCAGATAGTCTCTAATGTCCTCCCTATATATCAGCAATGGCAGATGTTCGCACAGCCCCATGGCAATGGCATACGCAGCGTCAGGCCTCCCCTTCGCCAACACAGCCGGTATCGACTTCTTCTCCCAGCGCTCCAGCAGCCGCAGCATATACAAGAAATCCTCCTTGTTCTCAGGCCGAAACTCCACCTCCTGCTTGAAGTACTCGGCGTAAGCCTCCTCCAAATCCACCGTCAACCCCTTCGGGATATAATCTATCTTCGGACGCGCCATACAGCTTCTACGTCTGCGCACCTCGGCAGCTTCATCCAGTCTTTTCTGATGGGCAATACGTTCTTCTCTGTCTCTACGAATCTTCTCCAGCTCTTCTTGAAACTCTGCTGCCTGCATGGTCTCCGCACATAGCAACTTGTCTATCTGCTTTGACAGGTATCTGCTCCATGCCTGATAATTGCTTTCATCCACGCAATCAGGGCAGGGAATACCACTCTTGCTCCATGTATTTTCTGACAGGTAGAAAATTATGCTATATCTTTTCTTTTTGCTCATATTCTAAATACTTCTCCACCAAACAGTCGTACCCAAACACAAACGTGTCTCTCTTTGCATCCCCATACAGAAAATCCTCGAAACTGGTAAATGAAGACTGAAACATCTGCCCATACAGCATATCGTAAAAAATAAAAAAAATAGAGATCCCCACCGCAGTATCGCTCTGCGCTAATGCCGCCACTCGGATGGGGATAAAAGTTTATTTACTATTACTTATTCTGAAAGAATAATCATGACTTATTCTATAATAGTCAAAGCCAAACTGTTCTATTTGTGGACAACTTATCTGTGCTCCATTTTCGCCAGCCTCCTCCGCTTCCATCAGACGATTTCTATTGAAAGCATTAACAGCATTGTCCTCTGTTCGTTTTATGAGGTATGACATTAAACACACCTTTCTTTTCTTGTTGTTTATATACGACGATATTGATGGCACCTCAGTTAAGATTTCCAAGCTCTGATAGAGTTGAAGTTCAACCTTTTGATATTTTCCTCCCCTGAAAGTACGTATTTTTTATAAGTGATTGAGAATGAGATAAGTTTTTATCTCATAAAAAGAGGAGGTTACGAATTAGAAATAAACAGAATGTAGCATCCTGCTGTGATTTGCATAACCATCCAAAGAA
>OLIL01000580.1_pt1 | contig 18395 bp, 17 predicted proteins | sample 1609701 | NCBI WGS metagenome assembly OLIL01 (sample SAMEA4350146, study PRJEB24818) | metagenome | biome: human; feature: gut; material: faeces | place: Denmark | collected 2013-09
CTTTGATACCGTGAGCCATAGCAAACTCATAGAAATCCTCAGCCGTACTATTAAAGACGGCAGAGTTGTTAGTCTAATACACAAATATCTCCGAAGCGGTGTAATGAACAAAGGTCTGTTCGAAATGAGCGAGGAAGGAACTCCCCAAGGAGGACCACTAAGTCCATTGCTGAGCAATATTATGCTCAATGAGTTGGACAAGGAACTCGAACGCAGAGGACTTCCTTTTGTGCGCTATGCCGATGACTCGATGATATTCTGCAAGTCCAAAAGGGCGGCAAGAAGAGTCAAAGAGTCCATAAGCAGATTTATAGAGGGAACTCTATATCTCAAAGTCAACAAGGAAAAGACTGCAGTGTCGTATGTCCAAGGAGTTAAGTATCTCGGCTACTCCTTTTATGTAATGAAAGGCAAATGCCGCCTTACAGTACACCCGAAATCCAAATCCAAGATGAAATCAAGACTCAAAGAACTGACGAATCGTAGCAACGGATGGGGATACGTCAAGAGGAAACAGAAACTGAAAGAGTACATAGGTGGATGGATTGGATACTATCACCTTGCCGATATGAGACGTTTTCTTCTTGACACAGATGAGTGGTTAAGACGGAGAATACGTATGTGTATATGGAAAGCCTGGAAGAAACCCAAGACCAAGGTGGCGAACCTCATTAAATGCGGTATAGAAAAATCCAAGGCATGTGAATGGGGTAACACGCGCAAAGGTTATTGGCGTATCGCTGATAGCCCTATATTGAAAGTGGCGATAAATAACGATAGCCTGCGAAAGGCAGGATATTCTACCTTAATGGGTTCGTATCTCGAATGGCACCCAAAATAGGAACCGCCGTATGCCGAACGGCACGTACGGTGGTGTGAGAGGTCGGTGAACATGAAAATAGGAGATAAATACCTATGATTAATGTTTACCTCCTACTCGATTTCTTTAGTTGAAAAGCGTATCCTTGAAAAAGACAACCAGAACCTCCTGAAAATTGCTGTGAATTTTAGTGCGGAGACGCGAAATATAGAGAAATGGATCGTAGAAAAATAGAAAATACGGCTTTAAACTTTCTTAAGGAAAACATGAAAAAACAGCGTTCGCTGTGTTCGAGCACAAAACTAGTTGTCTGTGCTACTATTTTGTATTACGGCTAAATCCTTGATTTAAAACAAAGAGAAAGGAAACTGGACGCGAAAATCCGGTTTATTGATATATTATTATCTAAAAATCTATTTTGCTATTGATTTGTAGTCTAAATTCGCCTAAATTGGTCAATCTGTAGCTATTATTAGTCTAATAAGTGTTATCGAACGACAAATAATGAAAAAGGAGTAACAACGACACGGAATTGTTTCTACATTTGTGCAGTTGTTTCTTTAACTATTTCTAGTGGTAGAAGTTTCTAGGATATAGAAAATAGTTGAACAAAAAATTAATTCAACTGTTTATTATAATATTGAAATTAGGTAAAACGCGAAAATGTTTATTCCTTATCATATTATAAGGTCAAAAAGGAGAGAAAAGAATAATATAAATAAAAGAGATTGCTTATGTCACAGATTATCGGACATATCTCGCAGGTGATCGGCCCTGTGGTCGATGTGTACTTTGAAGGTACGGATGCGGAACTGGTGCTGCCAAGCATCCACGACGCACTGGAGATAAAGAGGCCAAACGGCAAAATACTGGTTGTAGAAGTTCAGCAACATATCGGCGAAAATACGGTGCGTACCGTAGCGATGGATAGTACCGACGGACTTCAGAGAGGCATGAAAGTGTATCCCACCGGAGGCCCGATCACTATGCCGATAGGCGAACAGATTAAAGGACGATTGATGAACGTAGTCGGTGATTCGATCGACGGTATGAAAGGACTCAACCGCGACGGTGCGTATTCCATTCACCGGGACCCCCCTAAATTTGAGGATTTGACAACTGTGCAAGAGGTGCTCTTCACGGGTATCAAAGTGATCGACCTGCTCGAACCGTATGCCAAAGGTGGTAAAATCGGTTTGTTCGGCGGCGCCGGTGTGGGAAAAACCGTATTGATCCAAGAACTTATCAATAATATCGCCAAGAAACATAACGGATTCTCCGTATTTGCCGGAGTAGGTGAACGTACCCGTGAAGGTAACGACTTGCTGCGCGAAATGATCGAATCCGGCGTTATCCGCTACGGCGAAGCATTCAAGGAAAGCATGGAGAAAGGTCACTGGGATCTTTCGAAAGTAGATTATAACGAACTGGAGAAATCGCAAGTGTCGCTGATTTTCGGTCAGATGAACGAACCTCCGGGCGCACGTGCTTCGGTGGCACTGTCCGGACTGACGGTAGCGGAATCTTTCCGCGACGCCGGTAAAGAAGGTGAGAAACGCGATATCCTGTTCTTTATCGATAATATCTTCCGTTTCACGCAAGCAGGTTCGGAAGTGTCCGCCCTTCTGGGACGTATGCCCTCCGCCGTTGGTTATCAGCCTACGCTGGCCACGGAAATGGGTGCGATGCAGGAACGTATCACGTCCACCCGCAAAGGTTCTATCACCTCCGTACAAGCGGTGTATGTGCCTGCCGATGACTTGACCGACCCAGCTCCTGCAACGACTTTCAGCCACTTGGACGCAACTACCGTACTCGACCGTAAGATCACTGAACTGGGTATCTATCCGGCTGTCGACCCGTTGGCGTCTACGTCACGTATCCTCGACCCGCACATTGTAGGTCAGGAACATTACGACATAGCGCAGCGAGTGAAACAAATTTTGCAGCGTAACAAGGAATTGCAGGATATTATCTCTATTCTCGGTATGGAAGAACTCTCGGAAGAAGACAAGATGGTAGTGAACCGCGCCCGCCGTGTGCAGCGTTTCCTTTCGCAACCGTTTGCCGTAGCCGAACAGTTTACAGGCGTTCCGGGTGTGATGGTGGGTATTGAAGATACCATCAAGGGATTCAAGATGATTCTGGACGGAGAAGTGGATTATCTTCCTGAACAGGCTTTCTTGAATGTCGGTACGATTGAGGAAGCAATAGAGAAAGGTAAGAAATTGTTGGAACAGGCGAAAAAATAAAAATATAGAGTGATGAAAGAACTGCATTTGAGTATAGTATCGCCCGAAAAGAGCATATTCGACGGAGATGTGAAGATTGTCACATTGCCGGGCATGATCGGTTCGTTTTCTATTCTGCCGGGGCATGCGCCCATTGTATCGTCGCTGAAAGCGGGAACGTTGAGTTATACGACGATGGAGGGAGAAGAGCACACGATGGATATTCAGGGCGGTTTTGTCGAAATGAGTAACGGCACGGTTTCTGCCTGTGTTTCCTGACGGAAGCCTTCCGGCACAAAGACCAAGTATCTAAAGATTGAAAAAAACGAGATAATAACCTTACAGAAAAACACAGTAACATGATGAATATTAGTAAAACTAAACGGAACTTTATCTGTTGGCATACCTTATTTGCAGTGATTAGTGCGGCGCTCGGAGCTGTTATCCTACACTTCGCTCTGCCGGGGCATTATTTCGGAGGGTATCCGTTTATACCGGTTTATTTTTACTTCTTCGGGTTGGCCAGCATCTATATGTTCGACGCTTGCCGGCGGCACGCTCCGCAGAGATTGTTACTGTTGTATTTGGCAATGAAGATGATAAAGATGATTCTTTCGCTGATTCTGGTCTTGATTTATTGCCTTGCTGTACGCGAAGAAGCCAGAGCTTTTTTACTGACGTTTATCTCGTTCTATTTGATATATCTGATATTCGAAACCTGGTTTTTCTTCTCTTTTGAGATGAACCAGAAACGGAAAAAGAAAAATAAGAAGAAACATGAAACAGTTGCATAACATAGTAGCTCCGTTGATTCTGTTCTGTCTGATGGCAGCGGTCAGTTTGCCGGTTCTTGCGCAAGAGCAAGAGGGGGAAACGGTGGCGCAGCAGACGCAGGACGAGATTACTCCGAAGGAGGAACAGGAGAACACGGTTGATGTGAAAGAAATTGTGTTCGGGCATATCGGCGACTCCTACGAATGGCATATTACAACATGGGGTAACACGCATATTACTATACCGTTACCTGTTATTGTTTATAGTAGCACTTCAGGTTGGCACACGTTCCTTTCTTCTCGTCTCGAAGAGAATGGAGGTACATATGAAGGACTTTCCATCGCTCCCGCAGGAAGCAAGTATGAAGGCAAACTGGTAGAGTATGACGCCGCAGGCGAACAGGTTCGCCCCTGGGATATTTCCATTACGAAAGTGACGTTTGCCTTGTTGTTCAACAGCGTATTGCTGCTCGTTATCGTGTTGTGTGTGGCACATTGGTACAGGAAACGTCCGCAAGGAGCCAAAGCACCGGGAGGATTTATCGGATTCATGGAGATGTTCATCATGATGGTGAACGACGACATCATCAAGAGTTGTGTTGGACCCAACTACCGGAAGTTCGCGCCCTATCTGCTGACAGCGTTCTTTTTCATCTTTATCAATAACATGATGGGATTGATTCCGTTTTTCCCCGGAGGCGCGAATGTGACGGGAAATATCGCTATCACGATGGTGCTGGCAGTCTGCACGTTCCTCGCAGTCAACATCTTCGGTACGAAACATTATTGGAAAGATATTTTCTGGCCCGATGTACCTTGGTGGCTGAAAGTGCCTGTGCCGATGATGCCGTTCATCGAGTTCTTCGGAATCTTTACGAAACCGTTTGCTTTGATGATCCGTCTTTTTGCCAATATGCTGGCCGGACACATGGCGATGCTGGTGCTCACCTGCCTGATCTTTATCTCGGCAAGCATGGGGCCTGCGCTGAACGGCACGCTCACGGTGGCTTCCGTATTGTTCAACATCTTTATGAATGCGCTTGAACTGCTGGTGGCTTTCATCCAGGCTTACGTATTTACGATGTTGTCGGCAGTGTTTATCGGACTGGCACAGGAAGGAGCCAGAGTGAAAACAGAAGAATAATCAATGAAACGCGGTGAAAACGTGACTGAACGAATACGGAATAAACGCGCGGAATGAGGAATTAAATAATAAAAACAAGAGAAAATATAAACCATTTTAAAACTGAAAATTATGTTACTATCAGTATTGTTACAAGCCACTGCAGCAGCAGTAGGAGTTAGTAAATTAGGTGCAGCTATCGGTGCAGGTCTTGCAGTAATCGGAGCTGGTTTGGGTATTGGTAAGATTGGTGGTTCGGCAATGGAAGCTATCGCACGCCAGCCGGAAGCATCGGGAGACATTCGTATGAACATGATTATCGCCGCCGCCTTGATTGAAGGTGTGGCCCTGTTGGCGGTAGTAGTTTGTCTGTTGGTGTTCTTCCTCTAATCAGGTATATAACAAGCGGATTTCGCAGGCGTAAAACCCTGTTTCTAAATGGGGGAGATCCTCATGCAATGGGCAGCCGCGAAATCGTAAATTGTAAATCGTAAAATCGTAAATAAAGATTATGTCATTACTATTACCTGATAGTGGCCTGCTGTTCTGGATGTTTCTCTCATTCGGGATTGTGTTCGTGATATTGGCGAAATACGGCTTCCCCGTCATCATCAAGATGGTGGAAGGCCGTAAGACCTATATCGACCAGTCTTTGGAGGTGGCGAGGGAAGCTAATGCCCAGTTGTCTAAACTGAAACAAGAAGGCGACGCATTGGTGGCAGCCGCCAACAAAGAGCAAGGACGCATCTTGAGGGAAGCAATGGAAGAACGTGACAAGATTGTTCACGAGGCCCGTAAACAAGCCGAAATTGCCGCACAAAAAGAACTTGATGCGGTGAAACAACAAATCCAGATGGAGAAAGACGAAGCAATCCGCGACATCCGTCGCCAGGTGGCCATGCTTTCTGTTGACATCGCCGAGAAAGTGCTCCGCAAGAGTCTTGAGGACAAGGATGCACAGATGGGCATGATCGACCGCATGCTGGATGAAGTACTAACCCCGAATAAGAACTAAGGAAGATGGAAGTCGGAATACTCTCAATGCGTTATGCAAAAGCTATCATTGAATACGCACAGGAAAAAGGTCTGGAAGACAGGTTGTATCAGGAGTTTCTGACTCTGTCGCACAGCTTTTGTGAACAGCCCGGTCTGCGCGAAGCGCTTGATAATCCCGTCATCACGACCAAGGAAAAGTTGGCGTTAGTCTGCACAGCTGCCGATGGTGACGGTAAATCGACCAGAGAGTTTGTCCAATTTATCACTTTGGTACTGCGAAACAGGCGTGAAGGCTATCTGCAATTTATCAGCCTGATGTATCTGGATCTCTACCGGAAGTTGAAACATATTGGCGTAGGAAAGCTGATTACAGCCGTTCCTGTCAATAAGGAAACAGAAGACCGGATCCGGTCGGCTGCCGCACATATCCTGCATGCTCAGATGGAGCTGGAAACGGTGATAGATCCTTCTATCGAAGGTGGGTTTATCTTTGATATCAACGACTATCGGTTGGATGCAAGCGTTGCCACGCAGTTGAAGCGAGTGAAACAACAATTTATTGATAAGAATAGGAGAATTGTATAATGTCTGAAAATATAAGAGTAAGCGAAGTATCCGATATATTGCGCAAGCAGCTCGAAGGAATCAATGCCAATGTGCAACTTGACGAAATCGGTACGGTGCTCCAGGTGAGTGACGGCGTAGTGCGTATCTATGGACTACGGAACGCCGAGGCCAATGAATTGCTGGAGTTTGACAATGGTATCAAAGCAATCGTGATGAACCTCGAAGAGGACAACGTGGGTGCTGTACTGTTGGGCCCGACGGACAAAATCAAAGAAGGATTCGTCGTGAAGCGTACCAAACGTATCGCCTCCATCCGTGTAGGAGAGGGCATGCTGGGACGTGTGATTGACCCGCTGGGCGAACCGCTCGACGGCAAAGGATTGATTGGCGGCGAACTGTATGATATGCCTTTGGAACGGAAAGCTCCGGGAGTAATCTATCGTCAGCCTGTGAACCAGCCGTTGCAGACCGGATTGAAGGCTGTGGACGCCATGATTCCTATCGGCCGCGGACAGCGTGAGTTGATTATCGGCGACCGCCAGACGGGAAAGACTGCCATTGCGATTGATACGATTATCAACCAACGCACTAACTTCCTGGCAGGCGACCCTGTATATTGTATCTATGTAGCTATTGGTCAGAAGGGTTCTACCGTTGCTTCTATCGTTAATACGCTTCGTGAGTACGGAGCACTGGACTACACGGTGGTTGTAGCTGCCACGGCTGGTGACCCGGCTGCGTTGCAGTATTACGCTCCGTTTGCAGGTGCTGCCATCGGCGAGTATTTCCGTGATACCGGCCGTCATGCGTTGGTGGTTTATGATGACCTTTCCAAACAGGCGGTGGCTTATCGTGAGGTTTCGCTGATTCTTCGCCGTCCGTCCGGTCGTGAGGCTTATCCGGGTGATATCTTCTATCTGCACTCCCGTCTGTTGGAACGTGCTGCCAAGATTATCAGTCAGGAAGAAGTGGCACGCGAAATGAACGATCTCCCGGAAAGTCTGAAGGGGATTGTGAAAGGTGGTGGCTCGCTCACGGCATTGCCTATCATCGAAACGCAAGCAGGTGACGTATCGGCTTATATCCCGACGAACGTAATTTCTATCACCGACGGACAGATATTCCTTGAGACTGACTTGTTCAACCAGGGTACGCGTCCGGCTATCAACGTCGGTATCTCCGTATCCCGTGTAGGTGGTAACGCGCAGATTAAGGCTATGAAGAAGGTGGCCGGAACATTGAAGATTGACCAGGCGCAATATCGCGAGTTGGAAGCCTTCTCTAAGTTCAGCAGCGACATGGACCCGATTACTGCCCTGACTATTGATAAAGGACGTAAGAACGGACAATTATTGATTCAACCGCAATACAGCCCGATGCCCGTAGAGCAGCAGATTGCTATCCTCTACTGTGGTACGCACGGACTTCTACATGATGTCCCATTGGATAAGGTGCAAGACTTTGAACGCAGTTTCATCGAATCTCTGCAACTGAACCACCAGGAGGATGTATTGGACATACTGAAAACGGGCGTGATCGACGATAACGTGATTAAAGCTATCGAAGAGACTGCCGCTATGGTGGCGAAACAGTACTTATAATAGTGATTAGTTGGTTAGTGATAAGTGATTAGCTTACTGTCACCAACCACTAACCGCCAACTATTAATCACTATCACCAACTATTAATAATTAACCACTAACCAATAAAAAAATGGCTTCACTGAAAGAAGTAAAAACCAGAATAAATTCGGTAAAAAGTACCCGAAAAATCACTTCAGCAATGAAGATGGTGGCTTCTGCCAAATTACACAAGGCACAAGGAGCCATTGAGAATATGCTGCCTTATCAGAAGAAGTTGAACAAGATTCTGACTAACTTCCTAAGCGCGGACCTGCCCATCGAATCTCCTTATGTGCAGGAGCGTGAAGTGAAACGTGTAGCAATCGTCGTCTTTTCTTCAAACACTTCTCTTTGTGGTGCTTTCAACGCCAACGTCATCAAAATGATGATGCAAACGATCGGAGAGTTCCGCACCTTGGGACAGGATAATATCTTGATATTCCCAATTGGCAAGAAGGTGGATGAAGCGGTCAAACGAATGGGATTCAAACCGCAGGAGACTTCTCCGACGCTCTCCGACAAACCGACATATCAGGAGGCTGCCGAATTGGCTCACCGACTGATGGATATGTATGTGGCAGGAGAAGTGGACCGCGTGGAAATAATCTATCATCACTTCAAATCAATGGGGGTACAGATTCTTCTCCGGGAGACGTATCTCCCCATTGATATGACGAATGTGGTAAGTGAAGAGGACAGAATGAATAAGGAGGAGGTAGAGGAGCATGAAATTGCCAATGATTATATCATCGAACCGAACGCGGAAGAATTGATCGCCAGCTTAATACCAACAGTATTGAGCCAGAAGATTTTTACCGCTGCCGTCGACTCTAATGCATCGGAACATGCTGCACGTACCCTAGCTATGCAAGTGGCTACGGACAATGCAAACGAGCTGATTCAGGATTTGACAAAGCAGTACAATAAGAGTCGTCAGCAAGCAATTACGAATGAGTTGCTGGATATTGTAGGGGGGACAATGAAATAGATTCCAAGGATTAATAACAATATTTTTTGATTCGGTATCCCATTTTTAAGATAAGCCTTAAAAATGGGATATTTGTATATATATTTGTGGCATAATTAGGCTTGATTATGGGTTTATGCCTAGACAAAACAAACTTAAAAATATATATAGATTATGAGAATTAAGCATTTATTGAACTTTTTCGTTGCAACGGTATTTATCGGTATGGCAGTAGGATGTGCAGAAAAGGATTTGTATGATCCTAATTATGGGAAAGAACCTGTAAAAGGTCCTGAAGAATATTTTGGATTCGAAACACGTGGAGATGTGTCGCTTGATGTGAATTATGCATTACCCGGATTTGCGGCTCTTATTGAAGTCTATGACATTGATCCGATGGAAACTGTGGATAATACACCTGTAAAAAAACAAGGAGTGGAAGCTTTATTCAAGATTTACACAGATGAAAGCGGAAAGTTTAATGGAAAGATGAATATTCCTACTTCTGTAAAATCGATATACCTATATACGGAAAGTTGGGGATTACCAAGGTGTATGCCATTGGAAATAAAGGATGGTATGGTTAGTTTTGATATGTCAAATATAGGAGCTTCTACTGTAAAAGCAAAAAATAATACACGGTCTTATGGTTTTCAAGGGACGGTTCCTTATGTCTTGAATGGAAATAATAAACTGTATTCCTTATGTAAATGGGGAGAGGGAGGAAGTCTTGACAGTAAATATATGTTATTTGAAGAGAACGTTGGTGATGAAACGGTTGGAAGTTTGACGCAACGTTTGAAGAATTTCTTTAATCCTGATGGAATAGCGAATGTTGATAATATGAATTTAGTTACCCAATCCAGAACTACAAATATTACGGTAACACAAGATGGGACTGCATTGGATGTTATTTTCCTGAATCGGGATGCCATGTATAATAATTCGTTCGGGTATTATTATTATAAAACATCTAAGGAACCTGATATGCGCGGAATGTCAGATATGAAGAAGTATATCATATTTCCAAATGTTTCTTTCTCTGTATATGGAGGTCAGTTGCCTATTTTGAAATGTGGCAGTAAAGTACGTTTGCTCTATTTTGATGAACAAGGTAATGCTAAAGAGGAATTTCCAGCCGGTTATACGGTAGGATGGTTTATGTATGCTGATGGATATAATCAGAGTGAGAATGAAATTGATATAACAAAACAAGTTGCATCAGGTTTCTCTAATTTATTAGCTTCTAATCAGGTGTTGGGACAGCAGCGACAGAATTTTGTATCTGTAAAGGACGAGACAAGCGGCAAGGTTATTATCGGAGTAGAAGATGGGGCAAATAATAGTTATTGTGATCTTTTATTCTATGTAAATGCATCAAAAACTATTGAGGAACCCAATGACAGACCTGTTATAACTCCGGATGATGGAAATGAACCAGAAAAACCGGATGTAACTGAAACGAAGACCGGTACATTAGCTTTTGAAGATATATGGCCTGGCGGTGGAGATTATGATATGAATGACGTAATCGTAGAATATAATCGTACCGTATCTTTTGATAAAAAGAACCAGGTAACTAAAATTGTAGATACATTTACTCCTGTACATGATGGTGCAGTGTTTGCGAATGCTTTTGCTTATCAGGTAGATAAGGGACAATTCGGTAAAATGACTTTTTCCGCTACTACGGAAGGGATACATACGGAATCTGCAACATCTTCTATTATTGTTTGTCCGAATGTGAAGCAAGCTATTCAAAAGGTATATACTATAACCCGTGAATTTACAGGCGGTTCTTTCAATAAGAAAGATTTAAAGTCATATAATCCTTATATCATAGTGAAGTATGCCGAAGGGCAAAAAGGTCGTACAGAAGTGCATCTGCCTAAGCATGAGGCAACATCTCTTGCGGACTTGTCTTTAGCAGGTACTCAAAAGGATGCTTATTACATAGATAAAGAAGGAGCTTATCCGTTTGCTATTGATATTCCTATCTTGAACTTTATTTCAGTAACTGAAAAAAAGAGTATTGATACCGAATATCCTAACTTTAAAGCTTGGGCAGATTCTAAAGGAGAAAAATATACGGATTGGTATAACAATCATGTAAATTAACTCTCAAAGCATATAACACAACATTTGGTGTTTTTATTGTTCTCTCGTCCCGGTCGTTATTTAATGAAAACGACCGGGACTTTCTTTTATCCGATTGCTTCTCATCTCTACCAGAAAAAGTTTGCTACTTTTATTTCAATCTCTATATAGTTTTCTGTACCTTTGCACAAAACAATATAACTTTCATGGAAAATAACCCGGAACTGCAGCTAGCTTGGCAGTTCATAGAAAATACAGGCACACATTTATTTCTTACCGGAAAAGCCGGAACCGGAAAAACGACATTTCTTAGACGATTGAAAGAACACACCCCTAAGCGCATGGTTGTATTAGCACCGACAGGGATCGCAGCCATCAATGCGGGAGGAGTAACGATTCATTCTTTCTTTCAGTTGTCTTTTGCCCCTTTTGTGCCGGAAACTACCTTTAATTCTTCCCAAACGCATTACCGTTACAGTAAAGAAAAGCGGAACATAATTCGTAGCATGGATTTGCTCGTTATTGATGAGATCAGTATGGTGCGTGCCGATTTGTTGGACGCGGTGGATGCAACTCTGCGGCGGTATCGCGATAGAGAGAAACCGTTTGGCGGGGTGCAACTGTTGATGATTGGAGATTTGCAGCAATTGGCTCCCGTCGTGAAAGATAATGAGTGGGAACTGTTGAGGAAGCATTACGAAACCCCTTATTTCTTTGCGAGCCATGCGTTGAAAGAAACGGTATATATGACCATTGAACTTAAAAAAGTCTACCGGCAGAGTGACACATTCTTCCTGTCTTTATTAAATAAAATCCGGGAAAATAAGGCTGACGATGAAGTGCTGAATGAACTGAACCGTCGTTATCAGCCTGGTTTCCAGCCACAAAAAGAAGAAGGATATATTCGGCTGACGACACATAATTATCAGGCACAGAAAGTAAATGACCGTGAACTGGCATCTTTATCCGGCAAGGCGTATCATTTTCGTGCCGAGATAGAAGGAGACTTCCCCGAATATTCGTACCCTGCGGATGAACTCCTGACAATAAAGGAAGGGGCACAAATTATGTTCCTGAAGAATGATCCATCGTCCGAGAAACGATATTATAACGGTATGATTGGTGAGGTGGTCACTGTTAATGATGCAGGCATTATCGTGCGGGGGAAGGGGAATAAATCAGAATTTCAGTTGTTGCCGGAAGAGTGGGGAAATTATAAGTATGTACTGAATGAGGAAACAAAGGAAATCACGGAAGTGATAGAAGGAACGTTCCGTCAATATCCTATCCGTCTGGCATGGGCCATTACGATACATAAAAGTCAGGGGTTGACGTTTGAGCGTGCCATTATTGATGCACGTAACTCTTTTGCGCACGGACAGACTTATGTGGCGTTGAGCCGTTGTAAGACTTTAGAAGGGATGGTGTTAGAGTCTCCTTTGCGGAGGGAAGCCATTATTAGTGATGCTACGGTGGATAATTTCACCAAAGCGGTAGAGCAGAATAAGCCGGGCAGTCAGCAGTTGAACGATATGCAAAAGGCGTATTTCTTTGATTTGTTGAGTGATTTGTTTAATTTCTATTCGATCGATCAGGCTTATAAACGATTGCTTCGTTTGATAGATGAAGATTTGTATAAGCTCTTTCCGAAGCAGTTGGCAGAATATAAGGCATTGGAACCTCGCATCAAAGAGAAAATAGTGGAAGTGTCCCAGCGTTTTCGTAACCAGTATACCCGGTTGATACATGAGAGTGAAGACTATGCGACGAATCAGGAGTTACAGGAGCGGATTCGTTCCGGGGCCGGATATTTTCATAAAGAGTTGGAGCCGGTTCGGGCTTTGTATAATAAGACTAATATGCCTCTTGACAATAAAGAGTTGAGAAAGCTGTTGGCGGAACGCATGCAGGCGTTGGATGATGCATTGTGGATTAAAGAGTCTTTGTTGGAGGCTGTGTCTGCGAGAGGGAGATTCGCTATTACGGATTATTTGAAGTTGAAGGCTAAAGCAATGTTGAGTCTTGAGGATGATTCTTCCTCTTCCGGTTCTTCGAAAGCGTTGAAAGAAAAGAAAGAACGGAAGGAACGGAAAGAGCGTACACGTAGCGGTGCTGAAAAGGTGAAAGTGGAAGTGCCTACGGATATTTTGCATCCGGAGCTTTACCGCGCCCTATCTGAATGGAGGACAGCCAAAACACGTGAGGTGAATCTTCCTGCGTATGTTATTATGCAGCAGAAAGCGTTGATGGGAATTGTGAATCTGCTACCGGATAATCCAAGAGCTCTGGAAGCGATACCCTATTTCGGAGCAAAAGGGGTGGAAAAGTATGGACTTGAAATATTAGGCATTGTCCGTAAGTATATGGCGGAAAATCAATTGGAAAGACCGGAAATAATGGATATGCTCATCTCTGATAATAGGGAAGCCGCAAGCCGACGGGAAGAGCTGAAGCAACGGAAAGAAGAACAGAAGCAACGGAAAGAGGAAGAAAAACAGAAGAAGGAAGCAGAGAAACAGAAAAAAGAAGCGGAGAAGGAGAAGAAAAAAGATACAAAATTAGTCAGCTATGAAATGTTCTGCCAGGGAATGAGCATAGATGAAATAGCCAAAGCTCGCGAATTGGTATCGGGAACCATTGCCGGTCATTTGGAATATTATGTCCGTTTAGGAAAGATTAAAGTGGAGAAAGTAGTGAAAGCTGAAAATCTGGCGAAGATTCGTAAGCATCTGGAAGAACATGAATACATGGGAATATTTGCCATTAAGGCAGCGTTAGGAGACGATGTCTCCTATGCTGATATAAAGTTTGTATTGGCTGTTTCCGGACATTAACTAATTATGTTTGGACCTAGCCCCAAACATAAAAATATCTCTGTCTTTCGTTCACAATGCTCATTCTTGCTCTTGTCAAACCATCGCAAGAAATATCAGAGATTACAGAAAAAAGAAACAAAAACAGGAACACTGATATCAATCAGAATACCGTGTAAGATAGCGATGGGAATCATTTCTTTTCCCGAATATCTGCTGATGGAGGGCAGGAGTACATCCATCGAATTGACTCCTGCCGCTGAAATAGGAGCCAGTTTCCCGAAATACTTCTTGATGATTGGAGTACCGAGAAGTGCCATCATCTCACGGAAAATATTAGTCAACAGTGCGATAGTTCCTAATTCCGTAGCCAGTTGCAGCCCGATAGAAGGCTCTTTGAACTGGGTGATAAGGATAGAAGAGAGCGAATAGTATGCGAATCCGCTTCCCACTGCCATACAGTCGAACACGCTCCACTGGCGCAATAGCAGGCTTGCTAAAGCAGAAAACAGCAACGTACCGATAATCGTTCCCAACGGAATCAACAGCATTTTAGGATGCAAATGTGAAACAATCGCTTTCAGGTTCTTATTAGAACCGATACTGATTCCCACTTGCAGCATTAACGCATAAAGTATATACATCGAAACTGTGTGCGTATCAAACTGGAACTTGTTGAAAGCTCCCATGACACAACCTACACAAAAGAATAATATAACGATCAAACTTCCTTTCATTGTTCACCTCCTTCTTGAATAAACGCGTCTTTTTTCCTCTTAAAAGAAATCAGACTCCTTTTTTTATTATTCGTCTCCTTTTCTAAAAAACAATTGCAGTACCAGACGGGCAGCGATCAGGCTTCCCAATACACCGGACACGGCAAGAACAATTGCCTGCCATCCGAATTTACCGAGATTGTTTACAATCAGGCTATTAGAACCGATAGACACACCGAGAATGAAGAGCAACAAGAATATTGTAAGAGAAATTGTCTTTTCTGTCTTTTGCAAGATACTCCAGTTACGCAATACATAACCGATGCCGATTCCTAAAAACATAGTAGATATAATAGAGAACATAATGTATATATTTTTGGTTAGGTTAAACTGATTATTGACAACACACAAGAGAATTCTCAAAGAAGATGATACATCTGCTTGAAAATCGGAAAGGAATACTGCTGTGAATAGTGAAACAAGTCAGCAGATAGTTCCTGTTAAGAAATAATAGGGTAATTTAGATGAATCCACTGAACCAATGTACATGCACGCAGCAAGACTTACAGAAAGTCGGTATTCCTGCAAGAAAAAGATTAGCGTTATGTAGTTGTAATGTTTGATTCATCATTGGTCTTTTTTAATTTTGGTGCAAAGATAATAACTTATTGCATATTCTCAAAATAAATATGCAATAAATGAAGCGAAAGAATTATTCGGAATGAAATAGATTGTTGTAAAAAGTAGTATTGTTTCCAATTCTACCACTGTCTTCAATTTGGGCACTATCCCGTATTTTGTGTAAATAGCCACTGTTCATCATTTGGGGACTCTCTTATTATATAAATAGAAACCACAGAATTCCTCTTGTAGTTTTCTGCTTACGTAAAATGATGGATAATCCTTGAATAATTGATAATCTGTCCTCTTCCTTATAAATGTTCCCAGTTCGCAAGAGCTTCTTTAAGCTTCTGTGGCTCGTATCCAAGCATTGTTCGTGCTTTATCGATACTCATTCCACTAAAACGGGGACGGGGAGTGGTTTCATTCATTTCCTCTGTCGTGACAGGATGGATAAGAGAGTGATCCAGTCCCATATAATCTGCTACCTGATAAGCAATCTCCGCAATGCTCATGCACTCAACGCCACAAATGTGAAAGATACCGTTCGTTGGATGTGCTATCAAACGCTGTACACCATCCGATACGTCTCCAACATAAGTCGGTGTCCGCCATTGATCGGATACGACACGGATTTCTTGTCCGGCTTTCAAACGGTTCATTACCAACTGGACGATATTACCGTGTTGTCCCGGCAGCGCTCTGCCATAAACGATTGCTACACGGACAATAGCATAACTGCTGCAAGTTTCTGCCACTTTCTCTTCTCCTTTCCACTTGGTATATCCGTAATAGTTGACGGGAGCGGGGATGTCTTCTTCTGTGTACAACGGTCCGGCATCTTCATTTATCTTTTCATCGAAAACAAACATCTTTCCATCGAAAACAAAGTCCGTCGATAGATGAATGAACCGGCTTTTATATTCTTCGCAAAAAACAGCCAGTTGGCTCACTGCGGTCACATTGGTAAGATAAGCCTCTTCATGATGCGTCTCGCAATAATCCGGCACGGACAGGGCGGAACAATTAATGACCACATCAGGCTGAACCTCCTCAAAAAGACACTTAATGTCCGCTTCATTCCGTATATCTGTTTCAATGAAACGATATTTCCCTACATCATTCGGAGAAATATCCGGATGCAGAGAGCACCCCGTTACCTTATATTGTGCATGAACAGACAAATCATTCAATATTTGGCGTCCGGTGAATCCATTGGCGCCGATAATCAATATCTTCTTCATTAGGTTCTATTTATATATAGTGTTATAGATATCAAGGCGCCATATCCGGACTTTTTGATGATACAATCATTGCGGAGACACGACTTTTTTGCACATATTTCTACAAAAATAGAAAATAATATCCATTGCGCAAATAGATTTCGTACTTCCCATCTTACTTTGCTCCCGATAACGAGATTTATATGAATGGATAAAAGAAAAGAAGTATGGAAAAAGTAATTATGGGAACACGTTTGCCCGCTAAGCTTTGGTTGAATGAAGTAGAAGACTCTTGTATGTCGCAGATTATGGATTTAACTTCACTTCCTTTTGCGTTTAAACATATCGCCATCATGCCTGATGCCCATGCGGGAAAAGGAATGCCAATTGGCGGTGTGTTGGCTACGAAGGGTGTGATTGTTCCCAATGCTGTGGGAGTGGATATCGGTTGTGGAATGTGTGCGATTAAGACCAATCGAAAAGCGGATGATTTTAGTTATACGGATTTGACTTCCATCATGTCGAAGATTCGTGCGGCCATTCCCTTGGGATTCGATCATCATACTAAAAAGCAAGATCAGGAGTTACTTCCACAAGGATTCGACCTTGAGGAGATGCCTATATTGAAGAATCAGTACGAGGCTTGTTTGAAGCAGATAGGAACCTTGGGAGGAGGAAACCACTTTATTGAGATTCAGAAAGATACCGAAACGTCTGATGTGTGGGTGATGATTCACTCCGGAAGCCGTAACATTGGTTTGAAGGTTGCCAATCACTATAATAAGATTGCGCAATATTGGAATGAGAAATGGTATTCTGAAATGGTATCGGGACTGGCTTACCTGCCAATGGAGACGCAGATGGCAAAGGATTATTTCCGTGAAATGAACTACTGTGTGGCCTTTGCCTTTGCTAACCGTCAGTTGATGATGACCCGTATTTGTGAAGCCATCCAGGCTGTGAAACCTGAAACGGACTTTGAGCCTATGATTAATATTGCCCACAACTATGCAGCCTGGGAGAACCATTTCGATCAGGATGTGATTGTGCACCGAAAAGGAGCTACGCGTGCCTATGAAGGTGAGATTGGTATTATCCCCGGATCTATGGGTACTAAATCCTATATCGTTGAAGGACTGGGTAATCCGGAGAGCTTCAAAAGCTGTTCGCATGGTGCCGGCCGATTGATGGGACGAAAGGATGCCTGTCGCCGTTTGTCACTGGATGAAGAGAAAGAGCGAATGAACCAGCAAGGAATCATTCACGGACTCCGTTCGCAGGATGAACTGGATGAAGCGCCGGGAGCTTATAAAGATATTGCGCAAGTGATAGCGAATGAGCGGGATTTGGTGAAGCCGTTGGTGGAACTTGCTCCAATGGCAGTTATTAAAGGGTGATTGACAGATGTACCAAGAAGAGGAAAGCAAAGGCAATTTGGAGTATAGGTATAAAAAAAGGAGCAACGCCTTGCTCCAACCTTTGTTAACCTTAAATCTAATACTATGAAAAACACATTGCAAAGATACGGACTATTGCGAAACTAGCAAATAATCCAAGAAAAAAAGTATGTTTTATAACATTGATTAAGAATTTGTATTCTCGAATCTATTTTTATTAAGAGATTTGACTGATCACAGACAAGAGTAAAGCCTCCATTATCGTACTATTTCTTTTAGTAGCCTTAATGAGTGGCAACATACCACGTATTCTATGCTAATATCCTAATCTCTTATTCCGTTTAACAATAAATTAACTTCTCGTTCTTTTTCCTTTCTATAACTTCTCGTTCTTCATAATATTTGTATGTATTTTGATCATATGGTACT
>OLIL01000582.1_pt1 | contig 18374 bp, 33 predicted proteins | sample 1609701 | NCBI WGS metagenome assembly OLIL01 (sample SAMEA4350146, study PRJEB24818) | metagenome | biome: human; feature: gut; material: faeces | place: Denmark | collected 2013-09
CCACTTCATCCAAGTAAAGGGCGTTATCAACGATACCACAACGAATGGAAGCAGACGGGTCATGCGTATAACCGAAGTCTTGCCCGAAAGCAATTTTCTTTGCCCAAGCCGGGAACTCGTCAACAATGCCCCATTTCTTGAATACGGCACCTTCTGCAACGTCAGCCCAGCGACCGATAACCACATGAGCATACTTTTCAGGATTACTCACCTTCATGTCATCTACCTCTTTCAGAAACTCCGGTGAAAGATTCTCCAAATTATCAAAGTAAGTCGTATGAATGTGGAGCACATTCGGATGAGTGGAAATCTGAACCTGCACACCATCAATCTCTACCAGCTTGTGAGTTTTCTCAATGTATTTTTTGTAGATGAAGTGATTGGAATCGCACGGATTCATAATGATGATAATCCGGTTCTGAATACCCTTCTTGCGAATGGAGAGCATTATCTTGTCGAACTCATCTTCGTTTGTCCACTCTTCCGCTTCATCGCAGACGAAAGTCGTAATGCCTTGAATGGATTTCAGTTTTGCTGTCTGGTTCCCGGAAGAAGTCTTGATACCCCGGAACATGATACGGCTCTTAGTCATCTTATTGACTATGTCCGTCTTTGTGGTCTTAAAATATTTCGTGGTACCGTCCAAATCTATCTTCTCCATCATTTCGGGGATGATAGACATACCGGCAGAAACCATCGTGTAACGGGTGTAAAGAATCTGATGAACTATCTTCTCTACGGGAGTCATTTCAAAAGTCAACCGCTCAATAAAGGTAGAAGCATTGAAAGACTTTCCGCTACCACGCCCACCGGTGATAAGAATTATAAATTTTTCCTTATCCTCATATAATGGATGGTAAATTTCTTGAGGTACTATCATTTCAGCTTGTCTTTAATCCAGGAATCAATGTTGATGCCGTGCTCTATGTCTGTTGGAATATCAGCATCTTCATCCTGCTTGCGTTCAATCTTTCTCCAATCTTCATCATGGTGGTACAGCCAAACTGACATTGCTTGCAAATTTGGAGCTAACTCGCTTTCGCTAACTTGTAATTCGTCCTCACCTGTCAAATTTCCCTCTGAATCACGGAGCTTTCTTACCACGGTGCTTTTGGTTTTTATGCCACCGAGAGCCATTGCAAGGAATTTAGCCCTTACAGTGGCATTGATTGTCGCGCGCCCACGCGCTAAGACTTCGGATATTTCGGTGTACTCACTTTTCTTTTCGCAGAAAGTTTGTGGTAAAATCCCTATGGCATAAGCAATTTCCTTGTCAGTGAACCCCTTTTTGGCATACGACTCTACGAGAGAAAGAAAGTCCTCGCTTGTGTAGTCAAACTTGGGCTTTCTTCCTCCTTTGCCTTTTCTGTTTTGAGATTCACTATTGCTCATATTACTTATTCACTCCAAGGATTTTCGTCTTCTTCCTCAACGTAAATCCGTTTTAGTCTATCAGATACTTCTTTCAATTCATGTTTCATCTGCTTTACATGAAATTCGGCAGGCATGGGAATTTTCATTGCGCCTAATAGGTTATCTATCGTGTCGACAACTTCCGTAAATTCATCTGGTGCAATCACATATCAATCTATTCTTTCTATTTGTTCATCAAATACTTCTCCCTTTATGAACTTCATATCCGGTCCATAACCGAATCGTTCACAGAAAGCGGCTTTCGCCTCATAGGTATCAAAAGACAACATCACATAGGCATCCATGTTCTCGGCTTGCTTCTGTGCATTCTCCTTTACCTGTTGCTTTACTTCTTTCATGTGCGCTACCTTTTCGGCACGTTCTAACTGTTTGGCGGCTTTATCGGCTTCTTTCTGTTCGGAAACTGGGGCCATCATATCAGACAGAGCATTCGCAATAGAGTTTTCCTCTTCGGTCTGCAAAAGATAGTCGACACCAATCATGTTTAGGTCAGCATCAGTCAGACCAGCGTCTTTCCAATCAATATTAGGAACAATACGGGCAAGAGCGTCAAAATCCCATGTACCTTGTGCATTCGGGTTGTTCATTAAAATATTTAACTCCTTTTCCTGCTTCTCGTCCACGTCAATGACATCGACACGAATACGGTAGTCGTTGTCGGGAAATTTCTGCAATTCGTCCATGACAGACAGACGCTGGTGCCCGCTAACTACGGTAAGCCCGGTACGCTTGTTTACCACAATTCCACCGACCAATCCGAATTTCTTGATGCCACGTTTCAGTGTCTTACGTGATTCATCGGAAAGTTTCCGGGGATTATAATCTGCAAAGCGAATGGCGGAGCGATTAAGCTCCACCGATTCACTCTTGATATATTTACTTAGTTCCATACCTATTGCCTTTGTTTATGTTTCCAAAGCACTCTTTCAGCCATCGGAAAAACTTTGTAAATTCTCTGTAAGTCCTGCGGGTAATTCTTCTCCATCCAAAGCATACAATCAAGATTGAAACCTACTCCCGAACTGGCTTTCAATGAATACCGAACTGGTTCGGGTAAATTATGCTGCCTCATATAAGCAAGAATATCCTTTTGTGTCCAATCAGCTAAAGGATAAACCATACCGTTATTCTCGTAACCGTTTACCTCATACCCTTTCAGCATAAGCCTACGATTCATGCCATCAGCTTTCTTCATACCCAAGAATGTGTAATAAATTCCGTGAGTAAGCTGCATAGCCTTTACCACATCAGCCAGCTTCAACAGTTTCACTCTCGGATTTGGCACGCAATACATACCACCACGGAGAATGTAAGTGAGGTTCCAGTGTGGTACTTGAACAAACTCTATCTTCGGGTATCTGGCTTTAGTCCAGTTTATCCAACGGTTGATGTGCTCTAAGTCCTTGACGAAATACATGAACACACAGACTATTCTCTCAAACTTCGGATAGATTAAATCAAGCAGAACAAGCGAATCTTTACCAAGTGATAAAAACAGTAAAGCCTCATTCGATTTTACCCGAATGAGGTCTATATACCGGTTCGCTTGTTCTACCTTGCTCATAGCTAACCACCACTTAAACCAAATGAAGTACGAAGGTCACTATAACGCTGTCTGCGTGACCCCAACTGTGATGTACCAGCTTCACCGCCACGTCTGGCAACCAATCTACCACCAGCCCCTGCACCGTTCATATTTCTGCGAGGCCCGGCTACTCTGTTAATTCTTCTTGCGACTCTGCTTTTTAATTTTAAAAGTTAAACAAATCAATCTATATGTCTCTCTAATATCTTGCCCAAAGTATAATCCATTTGTGCAACAAGATACTCTTCGCCTTGATGTTCGTAAACAATATCATTACCGTTTTCATCTGTGAGAATAACTGCTTCTGCTGCTTTCACTTCAACGATAATATAAGGACGTTTACCTGTATATGCACCTGTCAGAAGCTTGATTGCATCGTACTTGATAGGCTTTAATTCTATTTCACCTTCTTCAGGCAGTTCTGCATCAGCCGGATATTCTTTGCCGCCACATAGGTAAGTGATATACTTCTTAGCGTTAGTTGGTCTGATTTCACGGTATTCGTGGGTTTTCTTTCCTGCCAAGATTTCATCGAAATACTTCTGTTTGATACTTAATGTAAGAATGTTCATAATCGTGTCAAATTTAAATTAATACTCAATAGTTGCGGGGGGCTGAATCGAACAACCGACCTTCACCAAGTCAAAGTGAAAAGCTACCACTGCTACACCCCGCGATAGTACCCCAAAGGTACTACCACAACCAAAGATAACGAAATATCTTCAATCGTTATACACGACAATCGGCTTATTGTCGTGAACTAAGCCACTTGTCCCGTCTTTCTCTACACGCCTCTAAGGTAGGCGCACAACAAGCAAACAGTTCGCCACTTTCAGTACGATAGTCATATTGGTACATTCTTACTCTCTTACCTTTCAATTTGGTAGTGTAAGTGCAATAGTTCTCTTTACCGGGCTGGCATACGCTACAACCTCTTTCGTCGTTAATTGAGTTCATAATCATTTATCAATACTTACTTAGTAATTTGTAAAACATTCGCCTTTTCTCTATGTATTTAAGACCATTTCGCCTAAGACCTCGCTTTGATTTTGATACAGTCATTTGGCAACCTGCAACGCCAACGCAGATGTAATTTGAATGATGCCTTTTAGCTTCTTTGAAAGCCCACCAAATCGCTTCACGACAATATCTATAGCTATCATTTTGAACACCCTCGTATCCTCTACTTAAAATGAAGTGGCCTATTTCATTTGCTTCTTCTTCTGAATAGCATATTGTGAATATATTATTCATCCTTTCTTTGTTTTACTTGTTCAACCAAAAACTTTTTAAAATCATTCTTGTACTGGCTGTGAATGATTTTATACTGATGGGATAGATTAGGCAATTGTTTGTAACCTTTGCTATACAAGAATTTGGCTACTAATTCAACCTTTTCATGGTTACTGAAACCTCTGTCTTTGCACATGTTTGAGATACACACATTCGCCTTGCTGGTAGGCTTCTTTTCAACTGGTGGCATGTATTCGCGTCTGCCATAAGCAAGCGTTCTTGGATAGCCAACCGCTTCACCTAAATACTCACCTGTGATGCAATCAAATTCACCACTAATTAAACTATCTGCTATTTCACCCATAATAATCAATATTTAATGTTTCGCATTCAATTTTTCTTCACTCGTATAAGCCACTACAAACCCTGTTTCATCATGCTGTATGGTGATGTACTTTTCACCCCTCTCTATAGTATAGAAGTCATAAGGGGTTACCATCTTACCCAATACTTTACCCAGTTGCTTCATCAGTGGGGCTTCAGGGCTGATAACTAAAACTAAATCTGCTTTCATAATCGTGTATATTGTGGCAGCCCAAAGGCTACCGGATTAAAACTTATGCTATTTCTATGCTTATTATATCCAAAATATTGTCAGTAATCATGCTATTTACGCTTAATTGGGCAGACTGAATATTGTTATCAACCATCCATCTTTTCGCACGATTAACAGCGGTTTTCTTACTACTGCCGTCCGGTATCAATGCACCCAAATCATTATAATCATCATCTAACAGTTCAAAATAATATCGCTTCATAATCTTCTATATTACGCAGGGCTTTCGCCCTGCTGGTTAAACTTATAATATTTGAATCTCTTTGTTGCCTATCTCTGTATCTACATTCAGAACCTCGTACTTTTGAGCCTTGTAGTTATAAACGACTTCACAGGTATTGAAACCTCTACCATCTTCTCTTTGGTCATAAACAGTATTTATATGCTGATACATTTTATTGCCTAACATGAAGTTTATCTTACCTGATGTACAGAAGTAGAATGCTACTGCATGCTTCAATGTTTTCTTTTCATCAATCTTCTTTGTTGCCATGATCGTATATCTTTTAATTGTTATTACTTCGTTTCTGACGATGCAAATGTATGGGTTTATAATTACATTTCAAATAGAATAAAGATAAAAATGTAGCTGTTTAATAAACATTAGCAAAAACAAAATTGTAAGGGTATACAATTACACATTTATTAATAAATCAATCTTCTTGATGCAATAAACAGCTACTTTTATTGCATTATTGATTTTATCATATTATATTTGTTCCGTTTATTATAATATACATTTGAAATGGATATAAAAAGCATCATTAAAGAAAAGGGCTACACCATTCAGGATGTAGCAAAAAAGATGGGTGTAAATAGAGTAACTCTTACTCTTACCTTACAAGGAAATCCCACCTACAAAAAGTTGAAAGAGATAGCCGACGCCATTGATTGCAATATAGTTGACTTCTTCCGAGACGAAACAAATAACTCTTCCACTTGTAAAGGAGAAGATAGTGAACTCACCGCCCTTATCCAGTATAAAGAAAACTTCTACAAAGCCGATACGATAGAGGAGCTAAAGAAAATCGTGGCTGAGATTGAAGAAAAACATTAAATCACTTGTTCTGCAACTGTAAAATAGTTACATTTGCATAAACCATTAAATTATGGGTACAAAAGAGAAGTTGATAGAACGCTTTAAAAGCCAGCCAAAAGATTTTAATTGGGATGAGCTTGTACGCTTGTTCTCCATTTTCGGATATAAGATAGATAACAAAGGAAAAACAAGTGGGTCACGTGTCATTTTCGCAAAAGGGGAAAGCTCGTACACTGCGCATAAGCCACATCCAGGAAGTATCGTAAAAGGGTATGTAATGAAACAAGTATTTGAATTTCTGACTAAAAATAAATTAATATGAAAACATTGACTTACAAAGGTTACATAGGAAGTATTGAGATAAGCGATGAAGATAATTGCCTATTTGGAAAAGTCCTTGATTTGCCAAAAGATACAATGATTTCGTATGAAGGTGAAACTGTATCTGAATTGAAAGAGGATTTTAAAGGAGCTGTCGATGATTATATAGCATATTGTAAGGAAGCCGGAATTACACCGCGTAAAAGTTATTCTGGTTCCCTGAACATACGAATTTCCCCAGAGGTACATAGCAAAATTGCTATTCTCGCCCAACAAGCTGGAATATCAATAAACGCTTTTATTAAATCAGCCGTAGAAAAGCAAGTTGCAACTATGTTATAAACAACCATGGATAAAAAAGAACTCTTTATTTGTGAATGCAACAGCATCGAACATCAGATTGTAATGTCATATTTTGAGGATGAAAAGGAAGTATATTGCAACGTACACTTAAAACCCGAAAGAAATGTACTCAAACGAATTATCCATGCTGTTAAGTACATATTTGGTCATCGAAGTGCATATGGAGATTTTGACGAATTTATTTTCAATCCTAAAGATGCAGATAGGTTGCAAAGTGTTGTTGACCATTTGAGAACAGAAAAGCCGGAGCACTAAACTCCGGCTCATTAATTGATTAGCCCTTTGATTCTTAACCGATTTACGATTTCGGTGTAAAGATACTCTATATCCCCACTGAAATCCCCATAGTTCTGATACAAAAACACGACATCAGCACAGTTGTCGGAAATTGTACTCTTGGACTGAACCCCAAGCACCTTTGACATCTCCTCACGTACCCCTGCTGCCATTTTTCCACCGGCAAGCGAACTTGGAGAAAATAGGTACAGGATAATGAAAATGAACTTCTTCCGCTGGGTTACACTGTCAATATTCGGCGGACATCCCCTCTTATTCAACAACTCAACAAATATTTTATAGATTTCATGGATAAGGCTTTTGTCTTTCAGAACCGGGGAAGTTAAGATATTTTCTTCCTCTGAAAGTTCTGATTTTTCGATACGAATCTTTTTAAGACGAATTATTTTGTTAAAATCCAACTCCATAACACGATTATTTTAAAAGTAAATAGTATATTTGCATCATAATCGTGTGAGGAGCTGATTCATGGTCGTGCGTGGGTTGGCTCTTTCTTTTATTTAACAGACTTATCCTTTTCCTGAATAACCCGATTTTTCTCGTTCACCTCCCTACCCCACATCATAGCGGAATAGATGGCTTTTGCATACAAAAAGAGTTCCTCACAACTGGTAAGGAACTCAACTCGAAAGGCTGCGCATTTCGCATCAGTCCAGACATTTTCATTTCTACTCATTGGCTATTTGTTAATTTTGTAAATCTATTACGTTAATGGTTAACATACATATCCGCTTGCTAAACCATGTTATAAGATGGCTGAACAAAGGCTCATAATTTGCATAACTTCCACAAATCCGTACCTTTGCAATGTGTTTTTCATAGTATTAAATTAAGGTTAATAAAAAAGATTGGCTGTCTGGGAAGATAGCCTTTTTTGTAACCATTGGCAATATCTTTTCTTTATTAATCACCTGGTCGTTCATACCGTTTCTTCAATTGTTTCAAGACTATTTCCATGCCGTTATCCAACCCTTTCTTATAGCCGGACATATGTTCACCTATGTTGTAAATCAAACATCCTACAACAATAAGGACAACCCCTAAAGCTCTATGCCAATAAGGAAGTGATATGCTGAACGGCGAAAATGTCAACCGGAAATGCCCGATGAACAATACTGCGATGATGAATATCGCAATAAAGAAAATGAGGTCTGTTTTCATGTCTATTTCTTATATTAAATCAGGGTTATCGTAAATATTACCTGCAATCTCATATCTATGCCTAAATTTATCCGAAAAAGTAAAATTGAAATACGTTACATTTTCTTTATCGAGCGTAAAGTCGTGCAAGACGAATCTACAATCGTAAAACTCAACTATTTGTGGTCGAATTATTTCCGGTCTATTTTCCAAATGAGCATGTCCCGCCATGTCGGAATAAAAAGTGAAATTTATAATATCGCCTTCATAGATTTCTTTCCCGTCCTTATCGCACAAGCCGGTGAACTGCCCGACGGTTTCAGCCCATACGTCGTAGCAGCAACCGTCTTCTGGGGAATATATCCTCGCCTTGTCCGTAAAGATAAGCCCGTTTTCGTCCCTTCCGGCAGTATAGAAAAAAGAGAGAAATCCATATACCCATTTCCCCGTATCAGTACTTTTACCTCTGAATTTTATTTCACGCTTCATAATCAATATCTTTTTCCATGTTTGTTTTCTCTCAATTCGTTGTATTGCATCTTCTGCTCAATATGCCAGAGTAAATCTATACCAAGATGATTGGCGAGACCAATAATGCCTAACAGCATACTGTTTACTTGCTCATTAAACAAAGAATCGTATTCATACTCACACCGTATAGGAATTGTAGATATAGCGTATATGCTTTCTGTGAAGGTCTCATTATTGCAGCTTTCTGTTGCTTCGTATATCATTTCTTCCGTAAAGTCCTCAATGTCTATCTTACGCAATCCGCACAAATCAAGCAGGCGTATAGCTGCATCGGCAAGTTCATCCTCGATGGTATCTTTGATATATCTATTGAATACGTTAATAAACTTTTCTTCATTTGTTAGCCACCCTTGACACTCGGCATATTCACCGATCTTATACTTTTCTTTATCAAAGTGTCTACTTTTTCTGTCCGCTTCCACAGCTTCCATAAGCTCGGATAGAACCAAACAAAGGCAGTGTTCGTTACTCAGCTCTTCATCGTGGAAACCGTGCTCGCAGGCGGTTTTATAGGCGCGGTCGCGCAATTCATTTAGATTCATGTTTTCTATTCTTTAATTTGTTAAACTCATCCTCAATACATTTATTGATTTTAGCGGCTTCCTCGTACCGTTCCTCTTCAATCAGCTTACTTTTCAGCCATTGAAGCTGATTCATATAAATAACATCATCACGGTCTGAAACCCTACGGGTGTATTCCCTTATCTCATCCAGCTTGTCCTCCATGCGCCTATGCCATCTGCTTACCATGATTAGGACAAATCCTAATGCAATGGCATTGAATAAAGAGATGGAGATTTTAATTATCAGTTCCACGGTTTCCATAATAAATTTTAATCAATCAGTTCAAATTCGTAAACGAAGACATAAGGATTGCTCTTAAACGTACCCTTGCCAGAAACGCAATCTATTAAGGATGCAAAAGCTTCTAATGGATTACTATATTCCTTGTATTGCCCATAAGGACAATTGGAACGCGTAACTCCATGATGCCAATAATATCTTCCCCATTCACCGTCAGCGGACTTATGAATAGTTTTTATTATTCCTTCTTTCAAGCAGTCTTCGTTAGAGATTTCTTGAAGCCTTTGGATTTTGATGTTGGTAATACGGATGTGATGGGGCATGAGGTCAGCGCGGACAAACATCTTATTTTTCCAACCGGGTGCGAATTTGGTTTTAGTATAAAATCCTATTCCGTCCTTATCATTAAGTGCGATTTCGGGATTCATCCCTAAACTTTCATAACTTTGCGCAATGGCAACAACTTCACCGACTTTGTATTTTGGAATATTCCAACCCGTAAAGTCTCCTTTGTCGTTTTTCCAACCAAAAGCATAATTTAATGGAGATACTATGTTCCCGTCATTATCGTAATCATTTGGTTCAAAAACGGGGAATACAATATCATAGGTTTCATTTGGTCTGTCATACTTGCAGACCCTTCTCGTCATAGTCTTCCGACCATCCAATACGGCTTGGGTTAAGCTGTATTTGTCATTAAACATTATTTTCTTAGCCATATCATATAAGTTTTAATACTTCTCAAAATTTGGAATTTGCAAATAGAATGAGTTTCGAGACATGGGAAGCCAAACTGTCGTTTCATTGTTACACGTATCCCAATTCCCTTCTCCAAATTCATTATTTAATGCTTCCACTATCTTGTAAAATATATCTTTTACAAAACAAGTATTAAGCACCTTCTTGCCTTTAATGACGATTGTAGGTGTATAGAGTGAAATTTTATACTCCCCGCCATTTACTATCGACCAACTACCTTGTGCTACTGTAATATGCGGATTGGTTTCATTCTTATACTCTTGCGTTATGCTTATATAACAATTGAAATAATTAGAAATTAAATCTGATTTATAAACTTTTATTCCCGTTGCTTTTTCTAAAAGCTTTCTAAGTCTATAAGCATCATTTACGATAGGAGCCATTTTCATATAAGTTTTAAACTTTCTCTAATTCCTGCTTCCAGTGCTTCCTCGTAGGTATCCCATTCCCCTCCGTCATTTGTTCCTTTATAAGTAGAACTGGCTATATGAGTTCCATTGTCAGCTTTAGATATTTCGTATCCATAGCCACAAGCACAGTTATATACACATATATGTAGGTTCTTGGTTTCACGTAGCCACTTTTGAGCTATGGATTGTATTGGACAAGAATAGAATGATTTAGGTAAATCCTTGCTGGTTCGGAATATGGTTTCCATCATCAAGCCTTTATCGCTAATGACATATTTGCAATACTCATTAAAACCTTTCTCTTTCAGCAGCTTCGCTGTCTCTAATGTTACAAGTTCTTCGGTCATGGTTGTTTCTCCTCTTTTCTTGTTTTGATTTATAACTCTTTAAATTCCTGCTCCATCCGGCACTTCCTCACGTAAAGTCCATCTATAATGTACTGAGTACAATATTTAGGAAGGGTGATAACCGCAATGTCACCAGATGTCTTGACGGCATCGCGATACACACAGCATTCCCTGCTGCTTTTCTGGATTGAATCAAGCAGGGAATCACACTTTTCAATCTCTTCCTTAAGGACTTTGGCTCTTTCAAACGATTCATTTTTCATAATACTTAAAAATAATAATGAGACGTACATAGAGGAGGAAACTTAATGGTTGCCGCACAACCATTAATCTCTTGCCAGAAGTGTTCCTCCTCGGCTATTTCCTTGCGAATGGCGAGAAGTTCCTTCTTATCCTTGTCGTCGTCATCCCACTCAGTCCATTCTTCCTCATTGCTCCAATGACTGTTGAACAGTTCCTCCATAGGCTGGAGCAGATTATATACTTTCTCAAAGTCCTCTTTGGAAGCTTTGGCTATTGTAAGCCCATGTGTTGCCATAATATTTTTGTTGTTTAATTTATTTTCCTTCTTCTATTCCTCTCGCTCTGTACCTCTGCCATACACATCTTGCACCATGACGCTTTCAGATGGTATTCCTTACCGTTACGACGGGCTGTCCTATCAAAAAACCGAGATAACGGAAGTGCTCTTCCACAACGGGTGCACAGTTTACGCTCCACCCCGTCAACGACCACCTGGTTACGGGGTTTCCTCCTCACGATTTCACATGGCCCGCATTCGGACGCGCCGTACCTCCTGCAATAGGCAAGTGAGTGCTTGCCGCACTTGGCGAAGGAGGTGCAATCCGAGCGGGGAACTGTCTGGTGAATGTTCATACTATTTGCCTTTTTCTATAGATTCTATTGCCAGGAATATCTCATACATTACTTGTGGGACAATAGCATTGCCGTATGCCTTTATCGATTCCTGCCGCCACTTTGAAAAGGCAATACCGTCCAATCCGGTGAAAATCCCATCATCTCGGCTACAAACAGGGGATTGAGTTGGGAAGTTTTCCCACCGTTCTGCAAATGATGTTCTCCTAACATTACCGGAAGGTTGCACAGAGCATCCGTCCTCATTTTCCCGTTTTTTCTTTTCAATGCTTGTGGGGAAACGGAGGGTTGATAGTCCCTCGCTGCTGGAGTAGGCAACATTCCGTTTATTGCCATTGCTGTCAAAGCTGTGCCCATTTGGCTGTTCGGATTGTACTTCTTTGTATATTTGTCCGCTTCCCTGGCATTGGGAGTAGGAAGCAGCCGAACCATTCTCGCAAGTCCTACGCTTCCGTTCTGTCCATTCTGATTGATTTTCCTCGGAGTACCGTTTCTGGTCGTAACAAATTGGTCGTTCTTTCCAATTATCGCTCCGGTTGTTGCATCGCTCGCCATCGGTGTCGGGAGCAGTCCTACCGGATAGAATGTTGTTTTCCCATTCTCGTTGCATACCTTCAGACCCTGCGTCTGCACGGTGGGCAATAAAGAAGACGCGGTCTCTCCTGTGCGGCGCTCCGACGGCACAAGCCGGAATAACAACCGGTTGGACGGAATATCCTTCACGTTCAAGGTCGTTACACACTGTTTCGACGACATATTCCTGCCGATGCAATATTCTTTTTCTGTTATCTTCTCCGAATAGAGTTTCTTCGCTTCCCAACGGAGTTTCACTGCCTGGCTGTACCATCGTGAGGATTCCAGCAACGTTTTCACCAACAACCCAATCGGGCTGTATCTCCCGTATCGCTCGTAGCATTTCCGGCCAGAGATAGCGGTCATCTTCCGCTCCCTTTCGCTGTCCGGCACAAGAGAAGGGCTGGCAGGGAAAACCTCCGGTGAGGACATTGATTTTTCCTCTCCATTCTCTGAAATCTGTTTTCGTGATGTCTTCATAACTTTTGCTGTTTGGAAACCAATAATCAAGTATTTTTCTCCCGAACGGGTTTATCTCGCAATGGAACACGTTTTTCCAGCCCATTATCTCGGCAGCTATTTCTGGACCGCCAATGCCACTAAATAGAGAACCGTGTGTTAATCTTTCACTCATTCTTCTGATTCTTTAGGTTTCCAATCAGACGGTAATTTTGCCCACTCGCGGAACTTGGCGTCGAAGTCGTCCATGTCCCTGAACATATCCATCTTCGAGTTCTCTGTCTCTACGAGTGAGGAGAATTCCAGGAAGTACATGTCGGCGCTCTTGACAAAGCTGTTATGAATCCTTTTCAAATTTCCGAGTAGTAACCCTTTGGCGTTCATCAGGTCTGCCGCTTCCTCCACCAGCATGTTGGCTTCACAGTTCAGTATGTGTGCGGCTGAAAGAAGGCTGGTCAATCTGTCTATGCTGCCATCAGCCTCGGCAGCTTTAATCAAATCTTTCTTTGGTTTCATTGTTTCTGCTTTTTCTTGCAAGTTCATCAATCATTCGCTGGTACTTCTTTGCCACCAACGGGCATCGGAGTGGCAGTGCGTTGTCACGCTGCCACTCCAATTGTTCGATTTTCTTTTCAAGTTCTATGTCTATAAAATCATCTTTTGTTGAATTTGTCACATATCCTCCCGTACCGGTTACATGCGCACACCCTATGGTCCTTGGCCTTGCATAGACAAGAGTTATCTACGAAATCTCTGGAGTATGAGCATTGGCGGCAGCGGACGGGTGCAGGTGGTATATCTTTTTTCTTTGCCATTATCTTCGGCTTTCACCTTCAATTTTAATTACATTGAACATCTCTTTCACCCGGTCGGCAATATAATCCCCATACCGTTGGGAAAACTCCTTGTCCGGGTCCAGATTGGTAGTCATGTGGGTGTAGAAACAATATCTCTGCTCATAGCGCAGTTGCAAGACGGTCTGAATGGCATTGATGCCCGTACCAAAGTGTTTGGCATCCATAGGTTCCCGTCCCACCTCGTCAATGGCAAGATTGTGCATACATGATCTGTCTGTGTATTGGTTTAACCCGACAATTCCTTTCTCGGCAAACAGCAAGGCAATCTCGGCAGCACTGGTGAACTGAAAGGTCAATCCGGCATCCGCGCCGCCAATACAATAGCGGGCGATTTTTGCCGCATAGTTCTGTAATCCTTTCAGCAAAGTGGACTTGCCAACTCCGATAGGGCCATGTAATAACAAGCCCTTATCCAAATCAAGCATTCCCGGCATTCCCCATATCCATTGATAAAGGGCTTTCAGCAGTTGGCGGTTGCTGTCATCAACTGTAAAGGCTGGGGAAACGGATTTCATGGAAACTACGAGTTGGTTGCGCCAATACATGTCAGCCTGCTCCCTGCTCCATTGCTTATGATTAGCTCTGTTTGCCGAAGACAATTGATTTGATACCGGCAGAACTTTCGTCTGGTTTTGTATCAGGTTTCCGATTGTTTCCATTTTTAGCTTGTGCTACGATTTCATTAAACTTAGAGTTGATATTAGTTACGCTGAAATTATCAAATATCCACCCCTCTTTGACCGAGGAAAGAAGGTATTGAAGGGCATACAACAGAGAATCATCGAAAACGTCCATTTTCTTTTGCTCTCTTTGGAATTTGAGTTTATTCAAGAGCTGGGACATAGCCCCGGCATCCTTGGCTGTCCAGTAGTAGTCAGCCCCGAAGGTTTCCCTAAAATGCTGTTCAAATAGCAAACGTGCTTTTGAATTAATCTCTTTAGGCTTATTTTTCTTGCCTCCCCCCTTGGGGGGTGTGGGGGGAATATTATTATCTTCTTCATCTTTCTTTTTATTATTGCCCTTAGCTTGCCCCAATTCTTCTATTTTTTGAGCCATTTTTTCTGCGGTTGCCCTTAACTCTGCCCTTAGTTCGCCCAAAGCATGATTTAACCCGCTGATTTCTTTGTTGTTGTCTATGCCCTTATCTACGTCTCTTTGCCTGCCCTTGACCGGATTATATTCATCATAGTTACATAAAGTAATTACGGTCATACCTTGTTTATTACAAGTCGTTATCATACCTCTTTCTTTAAGTTTGGCAAGGAAATAACGCACTTTCTTTTCAGACCATTGCCAACGCTTCATCAAAAACGATACGGATGCTGGATATTGACCTCTTGTATAAGAGATTTCCCGACCTCCGATAAGTTCGCTGTACGCCTTGTCGGTTGCCTCAAATCGTGCGCTCTGAATCAAGTCGAGCCACGCTTCGCATTCCGAAAACTTACGGGCTACTTTCCACATTTCATTCGAGAAAAACCTGCGGCTTAGCCTCAAAAATCCTTCGTCCATAGTTTTAGAATCTCACGTTTGTTAATTGCCTTCCTTTCGAGTAAACTGCCCATTTCCCATTTCCGCTATCAAACAACCGTAAGTCCGACACCTCTCCGAAACGTTTGATATTACCACATAAATCCACAATCCAGCCACATTCTTTGGAAGGATGCGGACGGATGGCACGACCGACTATCTGATACCACATGGCAAGTGACATTGTAGGACGTGCCATAACGACCGTATCAAGTTCCGGATAGTCAAAGCCGGTGGTTAACACCCCGACATTCGCCACTACCGGAATTTCACCAGCCTTGAACGCTTCAAGTATCCTTTCGCGCTCACCTTTTGGGGTGTCACCCGAAACGATTGCGGCTCCGGGTATAGACCAGGTAAGCCGCTCCGCTTCTTTCAGAAAACGGGTAAATACCAAAATACCTTTCCGTTTTCCTCCGGCTTTGGGATTCATCAGCCTTTGGACGATATGAACGAGATAACCGTAGAAGTCTATCCGTTCATATTCTCTTTGAACTGACCTATCCGTATAGTCGGCACCAGTAGTATTTACTTTCAAGTTAAGTTCGTTCCATCCCGAAGGATTCATTGGATAGTAATTCAACTTCGCCAAGTAACCCATATCTAATAAGGTTGATATCTGTACATGATAAATGACCTCTGAAAAGACATGAGGCTTTGTCCGGGTGATGAATTTCAGCATAGAACCAAAGTCACGGCTGGAACTTAAACGATACGGTGTAGCTGTCAGTCCAAGAACCTTACACTTCACCGCATCAAAAAAATCTTTGTACATACCCTCTTTAGGGTTAACAAGGTGGCATTCGTCCACGATGATGTTCTTGAAGTGGGTGAACAGTTCGGGATGATTCTTCACACTACCGATGGTGGCGAATGTTATCCGGCTTATTTCTTTTGAGTTAAAGGATGCAGAATAGATGCTGCAATCAAGAATACCGTATGAACAGAGCTTCTTGAAATTTTGCTCGAGTATTTCCTTGCTTGGCTGAAACACCAAGGTATGTCCATCAAGTCTTGCGGCTATATCCGCTATGATAAGGCTCTTTCCGCTTCCTGTAGGTAACACCATAATGGCATTTGTTTTCTTCGCTTTGTTGTTGAAGAAAGAAACGGCTGCATCTGAGGCTTTTTGTTGGTAATCACGTAGTTTGTACATGGCTATTCTTTTTCATTTCTTCTCTGAGAACATCCAAATTTTCCTCTATATATTCCAAAACTCCTCTATGTATGAATCCAAAACGAGGATTTGGCATTGTATATTCATCATAGAGCCACAAAAGATAAGATGCAGGTACATTTGCCATCTTTTCTCCTTTGTGCTTTCCAAAAGGCATTAAGCTTTCATCTGTTAGTTTCATAATCCTTTCTCCTTTCGCAATTTCTTATTAAGTGCCTTATAATACTTGATTAACTGTTCATACTCAAAATCGGCAAACTTCCGGCTAATACCCTGCTTTGCTTCGAGTAGGATAACCCTCTGCTCGCCATACTTAGCTACTAATCCCTTCCGATAGTTCTGAATATTCCCTTCCATGAAGCGGTTGCAGTGCCTACATTGAGCATTACAGTTCATCTCATCAAATCGGGTACTCATGTGCTGTCGGTTTATGTAATGCCCGTTATCCGCTTGTTCAAACGGCTTTATCTGTCCGCACGAGATACATCTAAAATACCCGTTTGGCATTGCATCACGAAGCCGGATAAAAAGGGAAAACTCCTTGTCGAGCTTAGCTTTCAAATCCGGCTTCTTCTTTACTGTTACCCCTGCTTTATCAAACAGAGGTAAAGGCTTGTCTTTCTTCTTAGCCTTTCGTTTTATGTAGTATGGCATTATATTATTTCAGTTTTCTGCCACAAAAAGGGCAATAGTTTATATTAAACCTATATGAATTAGTTGCACTCCCCCAACTTAATGGTATATCAACGTCAATAGTTAGTATGTCATCGTTATAGCTAAGATAGCACTCATCTGATTTATGATTAATGCCAGCAAGTTCATTGCAAAAATCACACCCATCAGCTTTTTGAGGATGTTCGTCCGCCCATTCTGCGCCTTTAACAAAGGCTGATTCTGCAATCTCATCATAGGATAAATCTATAAAAGGAATATCGTCCAGATGAGAATGTGTACCGTGAGTGGTTAGTGTCTCAGCACTTGCGGCTCTTGCTTCTTCTGCTGCTCTTTGTATTTCTTCTTCTCTTTTCATATTCTACTAATTAAAAGCCCCGAAGCGTATTCTCCGGGGCGAAACCATTATTTAAGACCCGTGCCATTTATGTGTGGCTCACATTTATGTGGAGATGGGGCGATTCGAACACCCAATTAAGGACTTATCCTTTTGCGCTACTTCTAAGGTTAATTACTCCTTATATCTCACGTACCGTACTTTCTACCATGTGCACCTCTCGAAAGTCAAAAGCACTCCACTGCGCACCTCCATTTTCGCCCGCCCCATCTTCACAGACCGGACAGGCAGGTTAACAAAGTTATTCCATATAAGCCATTGAAAACTCTTTCGGAATAAACCGCCCGACCGGAATAGGTTTGGCTGATTCAATAGCCGTGTGAATTTCTCTCTTTTTGAACTCATGTCCCTTTTCTTTGGCTTGTTTCTCACATTCTTCCTCTTTGTTTTTGAGATAGTGGGTAATAAGCATCATCGCTCTGTCAACGTTGAAGGTGTTCACGACAAAGGTTTGGACTCTTTCGTCTTCATTCTCCCCTTCCGTGAATGTGATTTTCGTCTCAATCTGATAGAATTTCTTTTCATTGGGCTTGGAATCTCCCTCTTCTTCATCTTCTTCCGTTACAGAATCGTTTAAAAGGAATGTATCTTTTAATTCTTCGAGGGTGGCATCATCTATCTTGCGTTCTTTCAAATTGTCAGTAAGAATCACGCAAGAATCGAATTCCTTGACCATTGTCAAGGTGAATCCGAACATATAGTTTAGTTCGATGTAATCTTTCAAGATACTACAAGAATTCTCCAATCCGGTGGCATACAGCAGGAACTTATGCTTCTTGTCCCCTATTTGTGCCTGTGCAAGATAGGGATATAAGAATTTGTTCTCATTCTCGAATGCCAAGCGGTTCTGGTTGCTGACTTCCACTTCCTTAATGCCGTCAGCTTCCATACTGAAACGAATTTTCGCCAAAGTGTCTTGGTCTATCAGCGTGCCACGGTCAAAAAGAATTTCAT
>OLIL01000584.1_pt1 | contig 18354 bp, 12 predicted proteins | sample 1609701 | NCBI WGS metagenome assembly OLIL01 (sample SAMEA4350146, study PRJEB24818) | metagenome | biome: human; feature: gut; material: faeces | place: Denmark | collected 2013-09
CTTCTGGTGTGTACTTATTGTCTTACGAGTAATGTTAGTTTACTGTTGTTTGTTTTTTCTTTTTTTTCAAGCAAAAGGCGGCATTCGGGATCTAGTTAGGTCTCGTGGGGTCGGACGAAGATGACCGGTACTTCCTTTATCTTGAAACCGCACTGCTTGGCGGTGAACTTCATTTCTATCTGGAAGGCATATCCTTTGAAGCGCACCTTGTCCAGTTCGATGGTCTCCAACACGCGGCGGCGGTAACATTTAAAGCCGGCCGTGGTGTCGTTTATCTTCAGCCCCGTGATGATGCGCACGTATTTGGAGGCGTAGTAGGACATCAGGATGCGCCCCATGGGCCAGTTCACCACGTTCACCCCGTTCACGTAGCGCGACCCGATGGCCACGTCGTATCCCTCTTGGGCACAAGCGGCGTACAGTCGCGGAAGGTCGTTCGGGTTGTGGCTGAAGTCGGCGTCCATCTCGAAGATATAGTCGTATTTCTGCGCCACAGCCCATTTGAATCCTGCAATGTAAGCTGTGCCGAGACCTAATTTCCCCGTACGTTCGATGAGATGCAGGCGGTCTTTGAACTCGTCCGCCATGAGGCGTTTCACGATGGCCGCCGTGCCGTCGGGCGAGCCGTCGTCTATGATCAGCATGTCGAACGGTTGTTCCAGTCCGAATACGGCCCGGATGATGTTTTCTATGTTTTCCTTTTCGTTGTACGTAGGAATGATAACTACACTGTCTGAACGCATATTTCTGTCAGCTTTAAAAGTGAATGACTTCGTTTGTATTCGTGAAACAAATATAGACATAAATCACGAATACAGGTAACGGAGTGGAAATATTTCTTCCGGCGGAGGTGTTTTTTTAGTGATTCTTTGTAATTTTGCACCGGATTGAATCATGGAGATACAAGGTTTACAGGCCCTCTATGCAGGGCATAAGTCGGTAAAGGCTTTGGTAAAGGCTTTGCAGGACGGTTCCGCGCGGACGATTTTCGCGGAAGGACTGTGCGCGTCGGCCGCTCCTTTGCTGTTCAGCAGTGTGGCCGCAGCTTGTCCGCAGGTGATGGCTTGTCCGTATGTTTTCGTGCTGGATGATGCGGAAGAGGCCGGGTATTTTTATCACGACCTGACGCAGATTCTGGGTGAGCAGGAAGTGTTCTATTTTCCTTCTTCGTTCCGCCGGGCGGTGAAGTTCGGGCAGCGGGACGCAGCCAACGAGATACTCCGCACGGAGGTTATCAGCCGTTTGTCGGCAGGGCATCGTCCGCTTTTCGTGGTCACTTATCCCGAGGCGGTGATGGAAAAAGTCGTGTCGCGGCAGAAACTGAATGAGCAGACGCTGAGGCTGCGTGCCGGCGAGCGGGTGGACATCACGTTCGTGGAGGAGACTTTGCGCGTGCGTTCGGTTTCCGGCGTGTGGATTATGTCTACGAACCGGGGCAGTTTGCCGTGCGTGGCAGTATTCTCGATGTCTTTTCATTCTCCTCGGAATGGCCTTACCGGGTAGACTTTTTCGGTGATGAAGTGGACAGCATCCGTACGTTTGAGGTGCAGACACAACTCTCGCGCGACAAACAGGAAGAAATCGTCATCGTGCCCGAACTGGCCGGTTACGTGCAGGGCAAGGTGCCGTTCACGGACTTCCTGCCCCCGGAGACCGTCTTGGTGATGAAGGATTTGTTTTTCTTGCGCGACGTGGCCGACCGGGTATATGCCGACGGCTTTTCGGCGCAGGCTCTGATGGACGAGCAGGCCCGGACGGAGATGGAAGAGGCGGAGCGGCACGAGAAACTTCGTGCCGACCTGATGCTTGTCGACGGGTCGGCCTTGATGAAGGGAATGCTCGATTTCCGCAGGGTAGAGGTGGGGAACAAGCCGTCCGCCACACCGCAGGCCACCGTGCGTTTCCACCTAACGGCACAACCTATATTCCATAAGAATTTTGAATTGGTGACCCGTACTTTCCATGAGTATCTGGAAAAGGGATACACCTTATATATATTGGCCGATTCGGCCAAACAGACCGACCGGTTGGCTTCCATTTTCACGGAACAGGCTTCGGGTATCGGTTTTATTCCCGTGGACCGTACTTTGCATGCCGGGTTTGCCGACGACGACCTCAAGGCATGCTTTTTCACCGACCATCAGATTTTCGACCGTTTCCATAAGTATAACCTCCGCAGCGACAAGGCGCGGAGCGGCAAAGTGGCTCTTTCGTTGAAAGAGCTTCAGGAGTTCAACATCGGCGATTACGTGGTCCACGTAGACCACGGGGTCGGAAAGTTTGGCGGTTTGGTGCGCATTCCCAATGGCGACACCATGCAGGAAGTCATCAAGATTATCTATCAGAACGACGATGTGGTGTTCGTCTCCATTCACTCCCTGCACAAGGTGAGCAAATACCGAGGCAAGGAAGGCGAGCCTCCCCGGTTGAACAAGTTGGGCACGGGGGCATGGGAACGCCTGAAAGAGCGGACGAAGACCAAAATCAAGGATATCGCACGCGACCTCATCAAGTTGTATTCCCTGCGCCGTCAGGAGAAAGGTTTCGCCTTCAGTCCCGACAGTTTCATGCAGCACGAGCTCGAGGCAAGCTTCCTCTACGAGGACACGCCCGACCAGTTGAAGGCCACGCAGGCCGTGAAGGCCGACATGGAGCGCGACCGTCCGATGGACCGTCTGGTATGTGGGGATGTGGGATTCGGCAAGACCGAGGTGGCCATCCGCGCTGCCTTCAAGGCTTGTGCGGACAATAAGCAGGTGGCGGTGTTGGTGCCTACCACCGTGTTGGCCTATCAGCATTTCCAGACTTTTTCATCGCGTCTGAAAGGGATGCCCGTTCGGGTGGATTACCTGAGCCGCGCCCGTAGCGCAGCCAAGACCAAAGAAATATTGAGGGATTTGGCCGACGGGAAGATCAATATCATTGTGGGGACGCACAAACTGATAGGCAAGTCGGTGAAGTTTAAGGATCTCGGACTGTTGATTATCGACGAAGAGCAGAAGTTCGGGGTGGCTACCAAAGAAAAGCTGCGGCAGATGAAGGTCAACGTGGACACGCTGACGCTTACCGCCACGCCGATTCCGCGTACGTTGCAGTTCTCCCTGATGGGGGCACGCGATTTGTCGGTCATACAGACCCCGCCGCCCAACCGTTATCCCGTGCAGACCGAGGTGCACACGTTCAGTGCGGAGCTGATAGCCGAGGCGGTCAACTTCGAGATGAGCCGCAACGGGCAGGTGTTCATCGTGAACAACCGTATTTCCAGTCTTTACGATTTGGAGGCTTTGTTGCACAAGCATGTGCCGGATGCCCGCGTTTGCGTGGGGCACGGGCAGATGCCGCCGGAAGAACTGGAGAACATCATCTTCGGTTTCGTACATTATGATTACGACGTGTTGGTGTCCACCACCATCATCGAGAGCGGTATAGACATCCCCAATGCCAATACGATTATCATCAACGGGGCGCAGAACTTCGGGCTGAGCGACTTGCATCAGATGCGAGGCCGGGTAGGGCGCAGCAACAAGAAAGCTTTCTGTTACCTTTTGGCGCCTCCTTTGGCTGCCTTGACACCGGAAGCGCGCCGCCGCCTGCAGGCCATCGAGAATTTCAGCGACCTCGGTTCGGGTATCCACATCGCCATGCAGGACTTGGACATCCGTGGGGCGGGCAACCTGTTGGGGGCCGAGCAGAGCGGTTTCATCGCCGATTTGGGATATGAAACCTATCAGAAAATCTTGTCCGAGGCCGTGAAGGAACTGAAGAATGATGAGTTCGGCGACCTCTATGCCGAGGAAATTAGGAAGGGGAACGACTTGGGCGGTGAGAACTTTGTGGACGAGGGCGCGTTGGAGAGCGATTTGCAGATGTCTTTTCCCGACGATTATGTACCCAGCAGTAGCGAGCGCATGCTCCTCTATCGCGAATTGGACGGTCTGGAGCGCGATGAAGACGTGGAGGCATTCCGCTTGCGTATGAAAGACCGTTTCGGAGAGATTCCGGAGGAGGGCGAGGAATTGATTCGTGTAGTGACGCTCCGTCGTCTCGGCAAGTGCCTCGGTGCAGAAAAGATATTCCTCAAGGCCGGGCGCATGGTGCTTTATTTCGTGCAGAACGAGAAGAGTGCTTATTTCGAGAGCAAGGCTTTCGGGCAGTGCATCGCATACGCTGCCATGAATGCCCATCGCAGCAACCTGCGTGAGGCTAACGGCCGCCGTTCGATGGTGATTCAGGAGGTGCGTTCGGTGAAAGATGCCGTCGGGATACTCCGGCAGATTTCGGAGTTGCAGGCGGTGTGAGCACATGCTTGAAGGCGTGTTTCTTTTACTTGTTTGTACTTTTGCCGGAATCTTCGTAACTTTGGGCTTTGTAAGAACAAAAGTAGTCAGACGACAATAAAGATAAACATATAAATAGTGGAATAGTGATTCCATTCAGCTTTTAAGAAAACGAGCTTTTAGCTCTTATTCTCTCTACCTGAAACCGCCAAAATTACAGTCCAGAGAATAAGTAGGGGAAGGTTCGCGTCCGTTCGGGCGTGAACCATCCATACTTATGACTGGACGTGGTTACTTGGCGGTACCGAGGTGGAGTCATGGGATTGGATGGTTTACGCTTTTGTTTTTATGGTACACATTGGTCAGCTCATCGAACAGGAACTGCGCCGCCAGCGACGTTCTGTGTCATGGTTCGCAAAGGAACTCTATTGCGACCGTACCAATGTGTACAAACTATTTCGTAAGGAGAGCATAGACACGTTGTTGCTCTATCGTATTTCTTGTGTTTTGTCTCATGATTTCTTTAAGTACTATACCGACGACTTTGTTTCCGATAACAAACCGTAGCGGTTTTGTCTACGGTTTGTAGCCGTTACGTCTACAAATTCTATATGTCTTAACGCATTTTCCTCCTTAACTTTGCATCAGTTTAATTTCATATTAATAATTAAAAAGAAATGTTATGAAGAAGACTTTAAAATTTTTGAGTTGGATGTTTGTGGCCGTATTATCGGTTTTGTCCTTTTCTAGTTGTAGTGATGATGATGAAGGACATCCCTATGCGGGAACAGTTTGGGAATATGAAGATATTTATGAGTCTGGTACTATAACAACGCGTATTCGCTTTGCGGATGAAACAAAAGCTTATTATGAAGTAGAACAAAGAAATGCAGGAGGTACGATTGTTGACAATACGTCAAGTCCTTATTCTTATACATATTCTGGAACTTTGATTGTATTTAGACCCCAACAAACGGGAAAGGCAAATCTTGAAGGCGTTGTTAGTGAAGGCGTTAAAATGGTATTGACTAATACTTCAAATGGAGAGGAAATCTCTATATTATATAAAAAGTAGCTTTTATTTGTAGAATGAATAAGAGAAGAGGGGGATGTTGGTTAGCTGTGTTTTCTTTGTTTTCTATAAAGATGTATTCAGTTCCTGCCTATCCTCATAAAGTCCTTTATAAGTTTGGGGACAGTACGGAAGTGTCAATTCGTCTTAAAGGCGACGAATACAACAAATGGGCTTTGACCACAGACAATTATACCTTACTACCTTCGGGAAATGAATGGTATTTTGCTAAGGCGGACAGCATGGGGAATGCTGTCCGTTCTGGTTATAAATTGTGTGCCGATGCCGAACGCCCGGAAAGTTTGCGTCGTTTTCTGGCGCAACAGCCGAAAGGGTTGCGTCCTATGGTGGATGAAGCTCAAAAGAGGAGGCTATCGTACAGAAATAGGGCTGTTGAAAAACGAGGAAGGCATGCGGCAGTCGTTGGAGAACGTCGTGCCTTGGTAGTCCTGATGTCATTTGCCGATGTAAGCTTCACTAAGACCGAGGCGGATTTCGATGCACTTTTCAACGAGCCGGGTTATGCCGTGGACGGGGCGCAGGGAAGCGTCTATGATTACTTCCGGGAGGTTTCCTACGGGCAGCTTTCGTTTCATTGCGACGTATTAGGGCCTTACAGGACCGTGTATCCTATGGCTTATTATGGCTCGAACGGTTATGGCGGTTCGGACGTGAATCCGTATGCTTTGTTTCTCGAAGCCATGGAACATGCCGTGCGGGAAATCGACTTGCAGGATTATGATGCCGACGGAGACGGTTATGTGGACAACGTGCATATCGTGTTTGCCGGATATGGTGAAGAAGCCGGGGCTTCTCCCTCCGCCATCTGGTCGCATGAGGCCATGTTCCCGGAAATCACCATGCAAGGCATGAAGATAGACCGTTATTCCTGTACGCCGGAGCTACGGGGAAACCGTGGAGGAGGTATATCACGTATCGGACCTTGCTGCCACGAAATGGGGCATGCTTTGGGAGCGATGGACTATTACGATACCGATTATACCACGGGCGGTAGTTTCGAGGGCACGGGCGTATGGGATGTCATGGCGCAAGGCAGTTGGAATAACGACGGTATCACCCCGGTACATTTCAACCCTTACGTGAAAGCCTATGATTTCGGTTGGGTGGGTGTGACTACGTTGACGCATACAGGAGATTATTCGCTCCATCCTTCCATTGGGGAGAAGGACGGCGTGTACCGGGTCGATACAGGTTCCGAGGGGGATTTTTATTTGTTGGAGAGCCGTGTTCGTGACGGGTTCGATACGGCATTGCCCGGTGAAGGGCTGATGGTGTATCACGTGCATCCCCGGATTAAGGAAGGGGCGTATGGCAATACGATAAACGCTTCGGCACCGCAAATGATGTATCCGGTGTGTGCTTCTTCGTCTGTGTCCGTTCCCTCATCTTCTTCTTATTCATACGGTGAGATTAATTCGGCAGGTTGCCTTTTCCCCGGTTCGTCTGGTAAAACGGAGTTCGGCGGGCAGACCGTTCCGGCGGCGTTTGCATGGGACGGGAGTGACGTAGGCTTCGAACTGTCCGATATAAACCGCACTGCGGACGGACAGGTTTCTTTCCGTTTTACGGTGGATGGTACGGTTTCGTCTTCGGAATGGAAGACGGAATGGAACGAAAGTTTTGAGAATCCCTCTTCCGCTTCATCATGGTTGGTGTCGAGCCAATGGGGCTATACAACGGAATGGGAACGTATGATGGCTGACAGTTCCGGAGGAATAGGGGAAATCGCTTCGTGGGACTACATAACCGATGCGGCAGATGGCTCATATTATATGGGGTTGGTACAGCGGTTTATGTTGGGAAGTTTGGGAGGTGTGATGGTGTCACCGCCCGTGACGGACAATCCCGACGGTAATGCCAAATTGTGTTTTTTTTACCAGAACAAGGCACGAAGCGGAGGACAGGTTACGTTGGAAGTGTATTGTAAAAAGGAAACCTCGAAGGAATGGATTCCTTTGCAGGTTTTGGATGCAATAACCGGTACGTGGACGAAACAGGAAGTGGATTTGCCCGTGAGCACGGAACGCCTTCAAGTCATATTCTTGGCCAAAACGGAAGGAGCTTGTGGGGCGTTTGTAGATGATGTATCCATATTGAAGCCGAGAAAGTGCGACGCGCTTGAAGTTGCAAGCAGACCGGTCGGTTGCCAAATCGGCGTGAGGGAGGGATGTTTGTGGGCGTCTTTGTCCGTTCCGTCTGTCTTGTCCGTCTATGCTTGGGATGGCCGCCGGATACTGTCCGGTCATTACGAAGCAGGGGAGCAGACGTTCCGTTTGCCATCCGGCATCTATGTGGTGCGAATCGGGGAGTACGTTCAGAAAGTTCGGATTCATAATTGAATCCGGACATCCGACGGCGACAGGACATTTCCATTCTTGTATTATGTCATTGAAAAACAAAGATTTTGTTTTGTAGCTTGAGTAAAATGAACTATATTTGTCCGTAAAGTTTGATAGATGTGGTTTTAAAAGAAGGACGGTATGGAAAAGGTGGATATGAATTACAGCTTCTTTAGCGGTAAAGAGCCGACTGATGCCCAGCTTGCTCAGTTGATGCGAGAAGCTTGTTCGGATGCTGTAGAACGGGCACGGGAAGCTGATGTTAAGTTTGAAGCAGAGTTGGAAAATATGGCGCGTCAGTATATGGCTGAATATAAAACTCGTTATGGGAGAACGTAAACCGCTATTGATTGTTGTAGCCGGACCCAATGGTTCCGGTAAAACAACTATTACCGCAAAGGTCTTGCATCATGAGTGGATGGAAGACAGTTATTATATCAACCCGGACAATATAGCCGAAGAGCGATTCGGTGGGTGGAATTCCATGGATGCTGTTTATAAAGCTGCGTTATACGCTGCACGTTTACGGGAAAGGCTTTTAGCAGAGCGCAAAAGTATGATTTTTGAGACTGTGATGTCTGCCCCTGATAAGGTTGATTTTATTCGCCGGGCAAAAGATGCCGGTTTTTTTGTTCGTGTCTTTTTTATTTCTACAAGTTCGCCTAAGATAAATGCGTCCCGTATAGCAGCTAGAGTTATGGAGGGTGGGCATGATGTTCCTATCTCTAAGATTATTTCGCGATATCAGAAATCTATTTCTAATTGTCGTATAGTTTCTTCTTTTGTGGACCGTACTTACGTGTATGACAATTCTATGGATGGGGTAGAAGCAAGGCTTTTGTATAGGATGAAAGATGGCCTGCTTTTTAAGAAGTACGTAACGGATATTCCCTTTTGGGCACGAATTATTTCTAGTGTAGACGAATAAAACTTTAGTTGGCCGTGGCACCGGTTTCTTCTTGCAGGCAGGAGAAGGAGAACGGCGGTGTGAGGATGAGGTGGCGCACCTCCGCATTGTCCATACGTGGAATGTCGCGAATGGTCTTACCCGAACAGGCTGCTTGGATGACACGACAGAAAAGTCCGTGACTTACTACCAATACACGTTTATCTTTGTAACGGGACACTATATCGAGCAGGAATGTTTCCGCTCGGCGAAACATGGATTCTACGGGTTCGGCCCGGTGGTCTATTTTTGTACGTGCTTTCAGGATATCCATACCCGTAAACGGTCCCCAATCCCGTTCGCGAAGGAGAGGTGTGGATTCAAGAGGCAGGCCGTGCGGTTCGTTCAGTATCATAGCGGTGTCCATACAGCGTCTCAAGTCGCTGCACAATAAAGCATCGAAACGGATATTCTTCAATTTATCCCGTAGGGCTTGTGCTTGTGCAATTCCTTCGTGTGACAAATGCCCCGGCATGTGTCCTTGCAGGATGTGGGCTGCATTTTCTTCCGTTTGTCCGTGTCTCACCAGATAAAGTTCTGTCATAAAAGATAAGATTGTCGTGTAATAAGAGGTAAAGTAAGTAAAATAAATCCGTTTAATCGGCTTTTTTGCCGATTTTTCAGGGTTTCTTTCGTTTTTTCAATGATAATATCGTACCTTAGCTGTGTATAAACATTAAACATTTACACTTATGAAGATAGTGAACAGTTATATTTTTCGTGCCGTATGCGCTTTGCTTATCGGCCTTTTGTTAGTATCCAATCCGGAGAGGATGACCGGATTGTTGGTGCAGGTAATCGGTGGATTGTTTCTGATTTCCGGATTAGTCTCGCTCATTAATTATTTCATTATCCGTTATTCGGATAAAGTACCGGTCAAGCCCGTATTTCCTATGGTGGGGTTGGGCAGTTTGCTGTTTGGAGTATTTCTTGGTTTTTTCCCGGGGCTGTTCATTACTTATCTGATGTATATTTTCGGTTTTCTGATGGTGGTGGCCGGTGTCAATCAGTTGTGGAATATGTTTCGCTTGCGTCGTTTGATACCTTTCCGTTGGTATGTTCTGTTTTTCACATTATTGATTACTGCTTTAGGCGTATTTGTGCTTTTCAATCCGTTGGAATCCGCTTCCGTCCCGTTCATTCTATTGGGAGTGAGTTTCATGCTTTATGGTGTGTCGGAATTGATTAACGGCGTGCGTTGGCGTAAATATAGCCGGATGCAACAGCAAAAGGAACAAGTATTGATTGAAAGAGGAGATGAAGAAATTTGAGGGTAATTTCACAACAATAAAGAGGGAACGACAGCATTTTGGTCGTTCCCTTTCTTATTGTTGCGAATGTCTTTTATTTTACGAGCATTTTTATGGTTTCTTTATAATCCTTGTAGATTACTTGTATCAAGTAAGTACCAGGGGCGTAGTCGTGTGCGTAAACCGGAATCTCGGTTTTCCCGTTTTGGGCTGCGATTTCTTCATGCTTTATGAGGTTGCCTCTTAAAGAATAAATCCGGTAAACCACAGTTCCGTCTTGCGTGTGGTCGATGACCAATGTGGCACTCTCCCTGACAGGGTTGGGTGTCAGGTGCATGGAGAGTTTTCCGGCTTCACTTGCGGCGATGTTGCTTGCCCCACCGGTGGTGAACGTTTGTTCTTCTCCGTAGGTCGTTCCGGACGCGGTTTTAGCGAAACTCCTGTATTTATATGTGGTGTAAGGTTTCAAGTCATGCAGCTCTGCTTTCATTTCCTCGCCCTCCACGATAACTGTTTGCTTATCGGCGTAGCTTCTGGCAATATCTTCTGTCCAGTATTCAAATCCCTTTTGCAGGATTCCTTCCGAACCGCTGATGATGTAGCCCATCAATGTGACGGACGTACCGTCCGGCGACGTGATAGTGATGGTTTGTACGGTGGGCGGGAAGAGTACGAAAGCATCGGCTGTCCCGAATCCTATCCATTCGCTGAAATACTCTTTTTCTTGGTATTTCACAAAAGCGCGGTATTTATAGTAAGTACTTGGCGTTAGGCTGCGCAGGCTGAAAGCCAGTTTGCCGTCTACGGGAGGTTGTGCGAGCACGGTGTTCGACGGAACCAAATCCGGTGCGTCATATTTCCGCCACTCGAAACCGAATTGTGCGTCGCTGTAAGTGTCACACGCCGTGAGGGCATGTAATGTGGCCGAAGTGTGTGAGCATGCATCGGCAGCTTCTATGGTGGCGCTGATAGGTTGTGTCGTAAACGTGTTCCATTCGGAATAAGTACTGTTCGTACCGATTTGGATAAAGGTACGGTAAGATACGGTGGCGTGAGCCGGCAGGTCTGTCAACCGGCAGGGGGTACCTTCTTTTCGGAACGTTTCGTTTCCCACTTTCCATTCTACGCCCGAAGCGGTAATGGCGGAGGGCTCGGCCAAGTCGGACGATACCGTGACCAGTGCAGAGGTTTGCAAGGCTTCCACTACATTGCCGCCGATGGTGACCTGAAGGGTGGAGAACGAGTTCCATCCGCTGGTATAAGTCCCGTGCGGAGTTTTCACGTAAGCTGTCGGGGAATAGTATTCGCCGGGATATAGTCCCGTCAGTGTTACGAGAGAGTCTTTCCCGTTGAGCACATAGTGCTCCCCGTTCAAATCCAATCCTTTTTCTATCACAGTGGCATCTCCCGTGTCGAAACGGCAAACGAGGGTCGCCGTAGTCTGTGTGGCTTCTTTCAAAGCCCAGGAAACCGCGACGGGAAAGGTAGGATAATAATCCCCGAGGTTGTTGTAGAACGTTTCCTCAATGTCGCCTTCGTCTGGGATGTTTACGATAGCGTAATGCCTGATGGAGTATTTCGTGCCCTCTATCAGTCCGGATATGGTGGTCTTGAATACATTTTTGTCAATCCCGTGGGTAGAAGGTTCTCCTTTCACTTTCGTCCATAAGGTCATGTCGTTCCATGCCCAGTTGTGTTTCTCTAATGTGTCGAGAGGCACGTAGTAGCAGCCGCTTTCTTTTAGCGTGCCTTCTATTTTGTCCGTGTCCAATGTATGCAAGGCGGTTATGCGGGTTTGCGTGGCGTTAAGTTCTATGGTATGGCAGAGTACTCCCGTGTTCTTCGTGGTGAAGAACCGTGCACTGCTGTAAATGGTCTCGTGTTCGGTTTTTACGATAGCTCGCATGCAATAGGACGTGTTGCCTTGCAGTCCCGTTACGGTAGCACGCACGAATCCTGTTTCGTCCATGGGGCTGCCGTCCACAACAGCTATAATCTTGTATCCTTCTTCCAGCGGATGGCCGATGCCCACCTCGAAGCTCACTTTCTTTACTTTTGCCGGGTCACCCTTGATGAGGGCAAGCAGGTCGGCTGTAGTACGTGTGGGTTGTGCGCTCAGTTCCTCGAATAAGTTACCGGTCTTGAACTTTTTGGACGGCATGAGGTTTTCCATACCGTTTTCTTCCCATGCTAACAAGTATTCGTATTCCGTGTCAGGAGATACTTCAATGTCTGTTTCCGTGTCGCTCCATGGAATTTCCGTGTAGTCCGTTTCTGTGGTTTTCTTGTATTTCAATACCATGTTGCTTGGAACGTTGTCCGGATTCGGGGTGATTCGCTCCAGATGCGCGGTGTAATAGTCCGTTCCGGTAGAAAAGACATCCGCCGTGCGGAAATGTGGAAGGGTGTAGTTGTCTCCCGTCCAGGCGTGGCCTTTGTCTGCGGTGGCCGTGTCGTTATAGGCTTGGGCAGCCTCGTTTAAGTCCTGCCGGAAATCTTTGCCTTTCATGTCGAATACGCCTAAAATGTACTGTGACTGTTGGTAATAGTCATTGCCGATGGACTTTCCCGTTTCCGTGCTGTGATAAGTATTCCGAATGCGGGTTGGTACGTTGTATTCGTCTATCAGGTAACTGGCATCCCCTGCGATGCTACCTATCTGTTCTTCCGATCCGGTGGAACTTACCGTCCCCGAATTGTAACATCCGTAAATTAAGGGCGTGATACCTATTGTACTGTATTGGAATACGCCGGTGATACCGCCTCCGTTATTGTAGAACGTTTGTCCTTTCCGGCCGTTGCATGCGATGGCACCGATGTTGTAGCTGTTTACAATACTTCCTGAATTGTGAGAACTGATGCCGCCTACGGTGGCTTTCATGTCGCTTTGTACGGCAATGCGTCCTGTATTGCCGCTGTTGATGACGAGGCCGTAATTACTGGTGGTAATGCCGGCAGCCGAGAACGGGCTGTATACCGTTTGTGACGAACTGAACCGTACGTTTACCTCTCCTTCGTTCAGGCAGTTGTTAATAGTGGAACCGGAAAAGTTCGTACCCACAATGCCCGCCAGACTGATGCCTTCCGTCTTGTAAGACGTACTGTTGCCCGACAGTTTGCCCCGGTTTATGCATCCGGTGATGCGTATGTTCTTTCCGTTGCAGTCGCCCGTGATGCCTCCGCCAGACACACCACCGTTTTCAGACACTTCCACTGTGATGTTCCCTTCGTTCAGGCAACCGTTTACGCTGCCGTCCGTACGGCCTGCAATGCCGCCTACGGTGAGTTCGCCACGGTACTTTTCAAAGGTGATATTTCCGGCGAAGCGGCAGGCGGCGATGGTCGTGTACACCATCGCTTCGCCTACGATGCCGCCCACTGTGGCATCTGGAAGTTGGTTAGAGGAAGTGATTTTACATGTCTCGTCCAAAATCAGGTCATACACCACTCCATATTCGGGATTGCCATAATAGCCTTGTAAAGTGGCGATAAAGCCGGAATTCCCCACACCGGCTTGTACCTGTACTCCGGACAAGGTATGCCCGTTACCATCGAAAAATCCACCGAATTTTTTGATGGGTGTCCAATAATGCGCCCCCATGTCCAGATCGTTGTCCAACACGATTCTGCTTTGCAGGAACGTGGTGCCTTGTTGGGACAAATAGGACAACCCTGCTAATTGTTCCGCTGTGGTTATGTGGTATTCCGATCGGTTGTTACCGTCCCACCACGATGTGTCGTAATTGCCTTCGTCCGTCCAGTTTCCGGTTTGTGCCCACATCATGCCGACTGACAAACAGCAGGTGCACAGCGTCCATAATTTTTTCATGATTTTTATTTTTGAAGTAAATACTATTCCTTTTTCTTCAGCTCCGCGTCGAACTGCCGGATGGCGGCCATACCCTCGTTGCAGGCGCACGGACCGCTGATGCAGCCGCCCGGGCAAGCCATCACCTCAATCATGCGCGTAGGGCATTTGCCCGTTTTGGCGTACGCCCGCAGTGCGGCAATGTTTTTCTTGTTCAGGTCAGCTATCAGTGTACCTTGCAGTTCCGGGTCGCCTACCATGTTTTTTACGGCCGTGAACACACCGCCGGTCTTGGCAAAGCCGTGCGCGTCATGTCCGGCATGTTCTTCGGGCGTAAAGTCCTCACATGCCGCCATGTCTATTTCCATACCTTCAATGACGGCATCCAGTTCACGGAACGTCCATACGAAGTCTACGTTGGGATTCTCTCGTCCTTCCGCCTTTTTGGAGGCGCAGGGGGCGATGAACACCGTCAGGGCTTCCGGATGTTTTTTGCGGGCATATTCCGCTACGTAGTACATGGGAGAACCCGTAGAAGACACGTAAGGCATGATTTCGGGGATGTGTTTCCGCGCCAACTGTACGTAAGCCGAGCAACAACTGGTGGTCATGAACGCAGCTCCGCTTTCCAATTTCTCTTTGAATTCTTCCGCTTCCCGCCGGATGGTTTCTTCGGCGCCGTATGCCACTTCGAGTACGTCGCTGAAACCGATGGCTTTTAATGCACCGAATACTTTCTCTACAGGCTGTTTGAATTGGGCCAACACGGAGGGGGCCACCATAGCCACTACTTGTCGTCCTTCCTTGATGCGGTTCAGCACATCGAATACGGCACATTGGTCGAATATGGCACCGAACGGACAAGCGTTCAGGCATTTGCCGCAATAGATACATTTTTCCGGATCGATATGTTCTACGCCGTATTCGTCTTTGGAAATGGCTTTCACGGGACAAGCCTCTTCGCACGGCACGGGAATGTACACGATAGCGTGATAAGGGCATACCTGATGGCACCGGCCGCAACTGATACATTTTTCGTGGTCGATGTAGGCTTTCCCTTCGCTGTCGTAGTGAATGGCATCTTTCGGACAGTTGTTGTAGCAAGGCCGCGCGGCACAGCCACGGCACAGGTTCGTTACCTCGTAGTTGATTTTCACACACGAAGAGCACGCCTCGTCCATTACGCTGAGGATACTTTTCTCCGAATCGATTTCTTTTCGTTCCATCATGCGGGCGGCGTAGGTAGACAGACGTTCGGTTTCGTCGGTTTCATCCGTCATATCAAAGCCCATCATGGCCATGGTCTTGTATTTTGTCACTGCACGTTCTTTATACACGCAGCAACGTCCCAACGGTTTTTGCTTGCGTGGATGCAGTTCCACAGGCAGCCGGTCTACTTTTTCCAATAACTCGTTTTCTTTCCACATTTTCACCAAACGCGCCAATAATTGGTAGCGGATGAACATGATGTTGTTGTTATATGCCATCGTTTAGGATTATTTAGTTTTGATTATTGGACAAATCTACGAAAAAAAAGGCAATCTTTTGTATCTTTGTGTTAATTTTATGACAGAATGTTTCAATAATATTTCAGAAAGCGGTTTTTCTACCCTGTTGGATGTACTTTTGGCTGGAAAAAGTCCTGGTAGGGAAGGTTGGAGATTGTTACTTGCCGGTTTGGACGACGGGCAGGATGAGTCTCTTCGTACCCTTGCGGCAGAGGCGGCCCGGAAGCGTTTCGGGAACGGGATATTCATTCGCGGACTCGTTGAAATCTCTTCGTGGTGTGGCAACAACTGTTATTATTGCGGGCTTCGCCGTTCCAACCGTTTCGCCTCGCGCTACCGTTTGTTTCAGGAGCAAATACTCGATTGTTGCCGGGAGGGGGCACGGCTCGGCTTCGGGACTTTTGTCTTGCAGGGCGGAGAAGACGGGGAACAAGATGAGGATTGGATAGAAGAATTGGTGGGCAGGCTCCGCGCGGAGTTCCCCGGACATGCCATCACGCTGTCTGTGGGGGAACGCGACGGGGAGGTGTACCGCCGGTGGCGTGATGCAGGGGCGGATCGTTACCTGCTTCGCCACGAAACACGGAATGAGGCGCATTATGCCCTTTTGCATCCGCGCGAGATGGACGGTGCACGGCGTCGGGAATGCTTGCGGACGCTGAAAGCTTTGGGGTATCAGACTGGAGCCGGCATGATGGTGGGGTCGCCCGGTCAGACATGGGATTGCTTGTTGGACGACATCGCTTTTTTGGAAGAATTGGAACCGGAAATGATAGGCATGGGTCCTTTCGTTCCGGCTGCCCATACGCCTTTTGCCCGTCATCCGGCAGGGTCGGTGCCTTTGACGCTCCGCCTGATTGCATTGATGAGGCTGCGCTTTCCGGAGGCATTGATTCCGGCCACCACGGCTTTGGCTACGTTAGACGCACACGGGCGTGAGGCCGGTATCTTGGCGGGGGCAAACGTGGTGATGCCTAACTTGTCCCCTTTGGCCGTGAGGGGGCAATACAGCATTTACGACCATAAAGCGTCCGGAGGGAGCGAGGCAGCCGAAGGGTTGCACTGTCTGGAGCAGGATTTGAAAAAAATAGGCTACCACATCTCATACGGTCGCGGAGACAGTCCGGGACATGGGGAGGAAAGTAGCTGTAGAACGATTAGATATGAAGATAATGTATGATGTGAAATCGGAACGCGCCGAAGAGTTTATCTCCGACGCGGAGATACGTGAGACAATGGCATACGCCGAAGCGCATAAGGACGACCGTCCGCTCATCGTGTCCATATTGGAGAAAGCACGCCTTTGCAAAGGGCTTACCCATCGCGAGGCGGCCGTGCTGTTGGCTTCCGGGCAGCAGGACCTGACGGAAGAGATGTTTGCCTTGGCACGCGACATCAAGCAGCGTTTTTATGGCAACCGCATCGTGATGTTCGCTCCGTTGTACCTTTCCAATTATTGTGTGAACGGTTGCGTGTATTGCCCGTACCATGCCAAGAACAAGACGATACTGCGGCGTAAGCTGACGCAGGAAGAAATCCGCAGGGAAGTCATCGCCTTGCAGGACATGGGACACAAGCGGTTGGCTTTGGAGACCGGCGAGGACCCGCGTAACAACCCTATCGAATATGTGTTGGAGAGCATCCGTACGATTTACGGCATCAAGCATAAGAACGGGGCCATCCGGCGCGTGAATGTGAACATTGCCGCCACGACGGTGGAGAACTACCGCCGCTTGAAGGACGCGGGCATCGGTACGTATATTCTTTTTCAGGAGACGTATAACCGGACGAATTATGAGGCACTTCATCCTACGGGACCGAAGAGCGACTATGCCTACCACACCGAGGCCATGGACCGTGCCATGACGGGCGGTATCGACGATGTGGGTATCGGCGTGTTGTTCGGGTTGGAGACCTACCGTTACGACTTCATCGGTTTGCTGATGCATGCCGAGCATCTGGAAGCCCGTTTCGGGGTCGGGCCGCACACCATCAGCGTGCCGCGCCTATGCCCGGCCGACGATATAGACACGGCGGATTTCAAGAACTGTGTGCCGGACGAGATTTTCCATAAAATTGTGGCGGTGCTCCGTATTGCCGTACCTTATACGGGAATGATCGTGTCCACGCGCGAGACGCCTGCCAGTCGGGAGAAGGTATTGGAATTGGGCGTGTCGCAGTTGAGCGGCGGTTCCCGTACCAGCGTGGGAGGATATGTGCAAGAAGAGACGGAGGAGAACTCCGCTCAGTTCGACGTGTCCGACCGCCGTTCGTTGGACGAGGTGGTGGGATGGCTGCTCGATTTGGGCTACCTGCCCAGTTTTTGCACGGCCTGCTACCGTGAGGGGCGTACGGGCGACCGTTTCATGTCGTTGGTGAAGAAGGGACAGATTGCCAACTGTTGCCTGCCCAATGCCTTGCTGACCCTGAAAGAGTATTTGAATGATTATGCGTCGCCTGCCACCCGTGCGAAAGGAGAGGCCATGATTGCCCGTTTGTTGGAAACCGTGCCCGGCGGACGGGTTCGGGAGAACGCCCGCCGCTATTTGAAAGCCATAGAGGATGGCGGGCGTGATTTCCGTTTTTAAAATGTAGGTAAGATACGTTATGATGAAAGAAGAAACTCCACGCGCCAACCGTTTCCATATCGGATTGTTCGGTCGCCGCAACAGCGGCAAGTCTTCGTTGGTGAATATGCTGACGGGGCAGCAGGTTGCCGTAGTGTCCGACGTGCCGGGCACGACTACGGATATGGTATTGAAGAACATTGAATTGCCGGGTGTCGGGGCTTCCGTCTTGGTCGACACGGCCGGTTATGACGACGAAGGGGAATTGGGCGGACTGCGTGTAAAACAGACCGTCAATGCTGCCCGCAGGGTGGATTTGGCTTTGATCGTCGTGTCGGGTTTGCCGGACGGGGCAGAGAAGGAAAAGGCTTGGGCGGAGCGTTTTCGGGTGGACGACATTCCCGTTCTGTATATATATAATAAGGTGGACGAAGATGGCGGAAGCCATGTCGGTGCTTGGCGCGTGGCGTTGGGGGCGACGGATGTGGTATCGGTTTCGGCGCGTACGGGAGAAGGCCGTGACCGTTTGCTGTCTGCGATGGCCGAGGTGTATCGCCGTACGGATG
>OLIL01000595.1_pt1 | contig 18094 bp, 18 predicted proteins | sample 1609701 | NCBI WGS metagenome assembly OLIL01 (sample SAMEA4350146, study PRJEB24818) | metagenome | biome: human; feature: gut; material: faeces | place: Denmark | collected 2013-09
GCTGAAACAGCGGGGCTTTCTGATATCAGGGCCGGATAACCGTCAGCGGGACAGACTGTGCAACCAGCCGGTGTCCTTTATTATTAAGATGAAGGTGATCCCCTGAATCATAGTCCGTACTGAGCTGCTGAGGACTGACCGGGTCGCGTACCAGCCGGTCGCTGTCAATAACAGCATCAAACTCGCCGCTTGTGCGCATCCAGTGGTTTATATCCTGCCGTACAGCCTCTTTTTCCGGTGAATAAAAACCGGTCATACCATACTCACCGGTTCCGCGTAGTGGTACCAGGGTGACGACGGTCATACGGATATTTTTTCCCCGCGCCATGGTCAGCAATTGCCGGAATCCCGTAATCACATCCGCTGCCGAAGGCACAGAACCCGCCGGGTCCAAATCGGTTCCCGCCAGGCCGATATCATTTAATCCGACCTGCACGATACAGGCGGTAACACCGGGTTGCATCAGCACATCACGCTCAAACCGCGATAATGTACTGATGCCGATGCCGTCTTTCAGCAGGCGCGAACCTGATTGTCCGGCATTCACCACGGCAATGTTTTCGTCAATAAAACGTTCTGCCAGATAATCAGTCCAGCGGCCATAGGTGTCCATGTCCACGCCGTTGCCGTCAACCATTGAATCGCCGATCACCACGAGTGTGCGGGCTTCTGATTCCGGCTGAATCAGCACGCTTTCAAGTAAAAGACGGGAACTGACAGCCTCGCCGTTTCCGGCCTCTTCCTGTCGCGTCCGGTTACCCGGTTCCAGTAAAGAGAAACGACGGGCATCCCAGTGGAAGGTATTAAGTGGTACCGGCTCCGGCAGGAAGGTCCTCAGCGTGAGCTCCGATAATGACGGAACATGCAGTGCAATTTCATCACTGCACAGGATATCACCGGCAGGGATCACCGCACCCTGCTGTCCGCCAAAGGTGACCGGTATTGCACGGTACTGGCCGGGAACGGAGAGATAACTTTCACCTGTCACCAGTGGCTGTGTGCCGTAGCGGTTGGAAAACACCAGCTGCAGTTTCTGCCCGCCTGTGCTGATACGCAATGACTGCCGGAGTGTCTGATTGCCGGTGATGGCCGGCATATCCGGCGGAAACGGAAATGCTTCACCGGATGCGGGCTGGGAGGCGGAAAGCCATGTGCAGATCGGGCGGACGGAAGAGGACATCAGAGATTCTCCTGCAGACAGAAACAGATTCAGTGTGTGGCCGGTGAGGCGGTCATGAGATCAAACATGTGCATGGCAATCTCTGTCATGGCCAGCAGGCGGTCACGGCTGACACCATCCCGAGCCTGGACAGAAATTCCGTGCAGCAGTGTTGCCACATAGTCCCCGAGTGCCTGTGTATCCGTATGTTCCGGTAAATCACCGGACTCAGCCCCCCGGCGCAGACGCTGTATGATCCCGCTTGTCCGTTCCCGGCGGTGGTCTGCCAGCCAGTGCATAATGGCTTCATTATCAGCAGAATAATTGGTCAGTGACAGCACCACCATACAGCCGTGCGGCCGGTCATCCCGGGTGTAGGTATCAACGGCACCGGTAAGCAGCTTTTTGATAGCACTGCGGGTATCCGGCTCTTTCAGCGCCGCATCCGCAAATGCACCTTCTTCCGCCAGATAAAGGGCTATCGCCTCCCGGAACAGATTTTCTTTCGACCCGAAGGCCGCATAGATCCGGGCGGATGCAATACCCAGCGCCGCAACCAGATCAGACATGGATGTTCCTTCATAACCGCGCTGCCAGAACACCTGTTCAGCCTTGCGTAATGCAACTTCGCGATCAAATTCCCGTGGTCTGCCGGCCATCATATTTTCTCCGTATAGTTTATCTGAGGCAAATGCTACCAGTTCTTTATCGTTTAACAAAGAATTATTTTTTAGTGATTGACAAAGATTTGGATATCTCGTTAACCTATTAATTGTCGATCGACAAATAATTGAATTTCGTTGCAGGCAACATCCGTTTTGACGGGCTGCTGCGGAGACTTTTTAACTTATGACTTATACGGAACAGGTATGAATACATTATTCGGTAAGGTATTACTGGCAGCGGTAATGACTTTCGCAATCCACAATAATGTGCTTGCGGAGAATACACCGAAACCGCCGGTAACAGCACAGGTGAATGAGGCGGATTTTCAGCATCACTATACGGATGTGGCGGGGCAGCGGATACATTATGTGACGGCGGGAAAAGGCGAACCGGTGTTGCTGATCCCCGGCTGGCCGCAGACCTGGTACACATGGCGTTATGTGATGACAGGGCTGGCAGCACAGGGATATATGGCGATAGCGGTGGATCCGCCGGGAACCGGTTTTTCTGCCCGGCCGGACAGTGGCTATGATACCGGTGCGGTGGCCACAACGTTACATACCATGATGAATCAGCTGGGTTATAAAACCTATTCGGTAGTTGGTCATGATATCGGGATGTGGGTCGGTTATGCGCTGGCCGGTGACTATCCGGCAGATATTAAAAAAATCGTCCTGACCGAGGCTGTTATTCCGGGTCTGGCACCGGCTCCGGGTATTTTTGTTGATCCGGAGGAGAATATTTTCCTCTGGCACTTTATGTTTAATCAGGTTCAGGATTTACCGGAAACGCTGGCCGCCGGTAAAGAGCGGGAGTATCTGAATTTTATTTTTGACCACTGGGCATACTGCCGTGACCGCGTTGCCGCACAGACGTATATCGATGCCTATTCTTCTCCGGGCGGACTGCGTGCCGGGTTTGCCTATTACCGGGCTATTCCGCAGACCATCGCGCAGAATAAGCGGCGGGCAGAGAAAAAACTGACTATGCCGGTTCTGGCCATCGGTGCTGATCACGCGACCCGTGATGCCCCGCAGCTGACAATGCAGGGAAGAGCGGTGAATTTGCAGGGCGCGATACTCAGTGAATGCGGTCATTTTGTGACGGAAGAGTGTCCTGAACAACTGATGGATGTAGTACTGCCGTTTTTACGCCAATAAAAACACCGGGATCTGATACGGGCCTCCTTTACGGAGGCTTTATTTTTTGCTGGTACTTTTATTCAGGATTGATATTGTTTGTTGCCGGAAAACAGCCGGATTAAATGATAAGTCAAATATGGCGGGATAACGTCATCATTAAATCAGCGGATATACTGAACAATGAAAAAAATAACGATAATTTCTGCATTGGTTGCAGCGTCACTATTACTGGGTGCCTGTGATAAAACAAAAGCAGCGGATAACGGACAAGGTGAGCGTTATGCAGCTCCTTTCGGTCTGACCTGGGGAATGACGGAAGAGGCGTTGGTACCACGGCTCGGTAGTCAGTCTGAAACGGATAACAGTGAATATGTCTGCCCGCTGACTAAAGTGACGTCTAAAACATTTTCCGGCGGATTAAATGAAGCGGGGGAGTACGAATTCCGCTTCTTACCACAGTACGGACAGCCGGATTTCAGCGGGCTGGTCGGTATTGGTTATTTTTATTCCACAGATGATGAAGCGGCATATCAGACACTGCTGAAAGAATTACAGCACAATCTTGAAGCGGAATATGGGAAACCCTCAATACTGGAAAGCAAAAAAGCAGACGAAGAACATTTTATTTATAAATCCGAAGAAAATGAAATCAGTTTATTTGTCATGATGCGTAACGCCCGTTTTTATATTTCACTGGATTACAGTTATTTTCCCAAAGAACATCAGGTCTCCCTGAAAAATAATATACAAAAAATAAAAGAGACCTGCATTAAGCAGCGGGGGGAGTAAGATATCAATAAGTACAGAAAACCACCGCTCATCCGGTGGTTTTCTGTTTGCGGAATAAAACAGATTAGTGACAGTTTTCTCAGAATAGCGTGTTCCGGTGGCATATATTGGTCATCAGGGAAAATAGTTACCGGGATGGAATGCCGGATGAATAAACGAATTTTCAGAGAATTGTTTCAACCGGACAGATCTTCTGTTCTCACGGGCTGATCCTATTTTATTGCCAATATCTGACTAAAAAATAATTGTCTGCCTGAATGGTCCCCCTGTACCGGAGAGATGAATGTCCGTTTATTTTGTGATTTCTGTACTGATTATTTTTCTGATTATCCTGCTGATTATATTAATTATTACCAACAAAATTGTGATCAGCCGGAAGAAAATAGTTTATCTGTCACTGATTGCGCTGTTTTTTGTATTTTTTATTAAAAGTGCGGTGGTGGAAAAAAATGAACAGATAAAAACTCAGGTTCTTGAGATGGTACCGACACTAAAAGCCATCAATCAGGTTGATCCCGTTATGTCCGGGGCCTTTTTTGCCGATTTCAGAAATGCGGGTAAGGGTTCGAAAAAACGGGAAGAGTACTATATGCGCCTGCAGCAGTGGGCCACCGAAAATATTAAAAAACTGCTTTATCTCGCGGGGGATGACGCGGTGATTAATTACGGGAAAATGCGGCTGGAATTTTTGCAGAAAGCACTGGCGCAGGATACCTCCGGTGACTTCTGCTTTCGTGTACTGCATCCGGAAGTATCAGGCCCGCCGGATATGAAAAAGGCTTCCGCCGGGTACCGTGACTTTATTATCGGTAACAGAGCGTTACTGGATCTGGTGAATTCAGCCGGTGAAGGGGCTCCGGTTGCACATTATTCTGCGGATGAAATTCAGTCATTATTTTCGGCACAAATACAGGGGTCGGTGGATAAATACGGCGATAGTTTCCTGACGGATGATCCGTATGTACTGGCGGAAGACAAGCTGCAAACCTGTCAGATGGAAATTGATTTAATGGTGGATGTGCTGAGAGCACCGCCCCGTGAATCCGCAGAACTGATCCGCTATGTGTTTGCGGATGACTGGCCGGAATAAATAAAGCCGGGCTTAATACAGATTAAGCCCGTATCGGGTATTATTACTGAATACCAGACAGCTTACGGAGGACGGAATGTTACCCATTGAGACAACCAGACTGCCTTCTGATTATTAATATTTTTCACTATTAATCAGAAGGAATAACCATGAATTTTACCCGGATTGACCTGAATACCTGGAATCGCAGGGAACATTTTGCCCTTTATCGTCAGCAGATTAAATGCGGATTCAGCCTGACCACCAAACTCGATATTACCGCTTCGCGTACCGCACTGACGGAAACCGGTTATAAGTTTTATCCGCTGATGATTTACCTGATCTCCCGGGCTGTTAATCAGTTTCCGGAGTTCCGGATGGCAATGAAAGACAATGAACTGATTTACTGGGATCAGTCAGACCCGGTTTTTACTGTCTTTCATAAAGAAACCGAAACATTCTCCGTACTGTCCTGCCGTTATTTTCCGGATCTCAGCGAGTTTATGGCAGGTTATAATGCGGTAACAGCAGAACATCAGCATGATACCGGATTGTTTCCGCAGGGAAATTTACCGGAGAATCACCTGAATATATCATCATTACCCTGGGTAAGTTTTGACGGATTTAATCTGAATATCACCGGAAATGATGATTACTTTGCCCCGGTTTTTACGATGGCAAAGTTTCAGCAGGAAGGTGACCGCGTACTATTACCTGTTTCTGTACAGGTTCATCATGCAGTCTGTGATGGTTTTCATGCAGCAAGGTTTATTAATACACTTCAGATGATGTGTGACAACATACTGAAATAAGTTAATTAATTCTGTATTTAAGCCACCGTATCCGGCAGGAATGGTGGTTTTTTTTATATTTTAACCGTAATCTGTAATTTCATTTCAGAATGGTTCAGGATCACTGTACGATAATGCCCCCGCAGTTTGGTAATACCCTTAATAAAAAAGAAACAGCAAAGACTAACAGCAATAATAATAAAATAAGCAGTAACAATAATATTAATAACACCAGATATAATAATAATAGTATTTAAGACACAAGAAAGACTGCTGCGACAGTCATTTGGAACAACACCAAAATGCCGTAAAGGTAGTAGTAACAACACCAGTGAAAACATCACGACAGCATAGCGATATGCCTGAGTGTGTTTAATTAAACAATAAATAAACCGCCATATATAACAGAAGATAGTATTCTGAATGGCATGCTTTTCTGTTCAGTATAAACATATCATCCCGGTTGGTATAAGGATGATATATAATAAGTTAAGCTGAACACGTATTTATTTTGGTTTTATTTTACAAATAAAGTAAGACGATCCGTTAAGTCAAAGCGGGGTATATTTATTATACCCCGCTTTTTTATTTGTCCGCCGGACGCGGGTAATGGATCAGATTATGCAGTGTCACAATGGTCTTACCGGGATTGGCGTAAGCGTGCGGGATATCCGCATAAAAGCGCAGGGATTCCCCGGCAGAAACGGTATGCCACTCATCCCCCAGCCGCAGTTGTAATGCACCTTCCAGCATAATGACATGTTCGATAACCCCGGGTTCATGAGGGCCGGATTCACTGAGCGCCCCCGGCAGCAGGTCAATCTTCAGTAAATCCGTTTTCAGTTCATCATCAAACGGGATCAGCGGTGTGACACGCATCCCGGAGCGGGTCTGTTCAAAGACCGGCAGTGTTGCAAACGAATGAAGCCCCGCCTGCACCTGCGGCTGTGCGCCTTCCAGAAAAACAGAGAAAGCGACATTGAAGCCGGTGGCGATTTTCCACAGCGTGGATACCGTCGGGCTGGATTGGCCGCGTTCAATCTGGCCGAGCATGGCTTTGCTGACGCCGGTCAGTTGTGCTGCCTGGCTGAGGCTCAGCCCGCGTTCGGCACGCAGTTGTTTAAAGGTCTCTGCAACAGCGGGTGTGATATCGTGCATAAATTGTCATTATTCCGGGTAAATGTCATTGTCCGTTATAGCATCCGGTGATAGAGTCCGATCGTCTGCTATAACATCCGATGGTGTGTTCCTATGAGTAAGTTAACATTTTTTCGTGCCTTTTCTCCAGCAATGATGATGACAGGCCTGGTTGCGGTGCTGGTCGGCTATGCCAGTTCAGTGGCGATTATTCTGCAGGCGCTGGATGTGGCGGGGCTTGATACCGCACAAACCGGCGGCTGGCTGATGATGCTGGGGATCGGGATGGGGGTGACAACGATCGGGTTGTCGCTCTGGTATAAAATGCCGGTGCTGACCGCCTGGTCTACGCCGGGGATCGCGCTGCTGGTAACCAGTTTGTCCGGCGTGACCATCAATGAAGCCGTCGGCGTGTTTATTTTTGCCTCCGGACTGATGTTTCTGTGTGGCGTGACCGGTATTTTTGCCCGGCTGATGAATTATATCCCGCGCGCACTGGCCTCGGCGATGCTGGCCGGTATTCTGCTGCGTTTCGGGCTGACGGCGTTCGGTGCGCTGAATACCAGCTTTGTGCTGTGTGCCGCGATGATAGCCGCGTATGTGGTGATGCGGCGGATTTTCCCGCTGTACGCTATTATTGCTGCCCTGATCACCGGTATCACCGTGACCGGACTGAGCGGCGATCTGCATTTTGTCCGGGCCGGCAATGTGTTTGCGCTGCCGGAATTTGTGATGCCGTCATTTACCCTGACGTCCCTGATCAGTGTCGGCATTCCGTTTTTTATTGTGTCGCTGGCCTCGCAGAATGCGCCGGGGATTGCGATTTTACAGGCTAACGGTTATCCGCCGCACACCTCTGTGCTGCTGAGCTGCTCGTCGCTGGCGGCTATCCTGCTGGCACCGTGGGGCGGGTTCAGTATCTGCATTGCGGCGATCACCGCCGCGATTTGCATGGCACCGGATGTGCACCCGGATCCGGCGCGGCGTTATACCGCAGCTGTCTGGGCGGGGATATTTTATCTGCTGGCGGGGATTTTCGGCGGCGCGGTTTTTATGCTGTTCAATGCCTTTCCGGCGGTTCTGATACAGATCCTGGCTGGGCTTGCTCTGCTGACCACGCTGATGAACAGCCTGCATCAGTCGCTGGCAGATGAAAAAGGGCGGGATGCGGCGATTATCTGTTTTCTGCTGACGGCATCGGGTATTACGCTGCTGGGTATCAGCTCAGCTTTCTGGGGATTGCTGGCGGGCATTGTGGTGCATCAGATTATGGCAATACGCAGGGGCTGAGTGTCAGGCTCCGGAATGTCTTAACATTCCGATAAGGTATATAACGGCTTATATTATAGAGTGGGGATAATAAATCCCGCCGATGCTTATACCATTCCGGAGACACCATGAGTTTACAGAATTACCGCGCGACAGAGCGCCATTTCTGGCGCAGTATCGCGCAGGATGTCATCACCGTAAGTGATCGTGCAGAATGCTATCTGACACCGCTGCCGGTGCCTGTCTTTAACTATATCTATCTGCAGGCCGGTGCGGATAGTAATGAGTTCTCACTGGCACAGCAACCTTTCATGCCACATCACAAACCTCATTGCCTGGTGGCAGAGAAATCCGCGGCAGAAACACTGCACCCGCAGATTATGGCGGCGGGTTATGAGGCGGACGGTGAAACCAGTGCTATGCATCTGTCTGTTGATGAGTGGCTGCCGTCCTCTGTTCTTCCGGCCGGATGTGAGATCCGTGAGGTAAATGAGCAGCTTTCGTTGTGGGCGGAGCCGCTGGAAGCCGCTTTTCCGGCGGGAGAGTATGACGGGGAAGATGCTCCGGATTTTAGTATCGTCAGTGACTATATCAGCTATCATCAGCGGGCAATGGCAAACGGTGCTGAGCTGTACCATGCTGTTCTGTTGTGTCAGGGGAAACCGGTCAGCTGCATCACGCTGTCGTTGTCAGAATACGGCGCGCGGATTGATGATCTCGGAACTGTTCCTGCATATCAGGGCAACGGCTATGCCACACTGTTGCTGGATTATGCACTGATACTGTGCCGGAAGCGGTGTATCGGGGATTGTTATCTGGAAGCGTCGTCCGAAGGGTTGAGTCTGTATCAGAAGCTCGGTTTCCGCACATTGTTTAATTATCTGTTTTATGTGAAGGGATGAAGAATGCGTAAGGCTGCCGTCTGTGCACTGCTGGGTTGTCTGCTGATGGCGCCTGCAATGGCATCAGAAACACAAAATACCGGGGAAGAGACTGTCCGGACAGAAAACCTTGCCCGTCAGGATGGCAGTGCTGTTCATTACTACCTGCTGCACCGGCAGGCGGAACCCACCCGCAAATTGCTGGTGCTGATTCAGGGCTCTGATTGTAACAGTGCTAAAAACAACCGTTTTATGGTGGATACTTTCGGTGGCGCGTTCCCGGACCATGACATTCTGCTGGTGGAGAAATACGGTATTACCGATGCGCTGCCTTTTAATGACCGCGATGGTGAGCGGGCAGACTGCCCGGCGGAAACCATGTTCAATGATTCTCTGTCGGTGCGGGTCAGCGACTATGCTGCGGTGCTCGACCGTCTGAAAGGGGAGTATGACACCGTGCTGCTGCTGGGCGGCAGTGAAGGGGCGACTGTTGCTGAACACACTGCGCTGGCATCACCGGCGGTTGACGCAGTGGTGGCTGTTAATGGCGGAGGGCGCTTTTTCCTGGATGATGTCACGGACAGCTTCCGCAATAGTCCTCAGCCACTTGAGGAGTCTCAGTTAGCCGGTTTTCTGGCATTTACTGATGCGGTAAAACGCAATGAGGTGGAGAACGATATGCTGGTCAGCCAGCACGGGATGCGCTGGTGGCGCGAATTTCTGGCGGCAGATGCGCAGCAGGTACTGAACGGGCAGACAAAACCGGTGCTGGTTATTCAGACGTTGAATGATACCAATGTCAGTGTCACATCGTTTAAGCAGATGCAGAAAGCGGTGGAGAACCCGGTGGTGACATTCAGAACCTTTGATAATCTGGATCACTATTTTAAAGATACAGACGGAAACCGGCATACCGCGCAGATCCTCGCGGTTATCCGTGACTGGTACACCCGGCAGTGATTCTTTGCTGATTGCAGGAAAATAAAGAAACAAACGCCCGTTAAAACGGGCGTTCAGTCAGGCGCTGCCGCGTATCAGCGGACAACCAGAACCGAGGTATGGGCGTAGCGTACAACCGCTGCGGCGTTGGAGCCGAGCAGATAGGTGGACATATCCGGGCGGCGTGAGCTGATGACAATCAGGTCGCTTTCCAGAGTATCCGCCAGTTTCAGAATCTGATCTTTCGGTGAGCCGGAAACCACATGCAGTTCAAACTGCTCTGCAGGCAGATTAAAATCACTGACCATCTTCGCCAGTTGTTCTTTGGCGCTGTCCAGAATTTCATCTTTTTCCGGCAGAGTTGCGGCATAGGCAATACCGAAAGAGGCAAAGTGAGAGAATGACGGGATCACCGCTATAAAGTGAATTTTGGCATTTTCAAATTTGGCTAATGTCTGAATCGTCGGGATCACCTCGCGGGTCAGCCCGGTTTCGGAAATATCGATTGGAACTATAATCGTTTTATACATACATACCTCGCAATCTGAAAGCCGGCAAATAAGTTAGTAGTAATAGTAACCTGCGTAATGAGCACTATACGTGAAAACGATCAAAATTCACAAATAAACCCCTTAACGGAGCTTAATTGTGTGATGTGGTGACTAACTGAAAATAAAACGGTCGGATTTATCATCCAGAACCTGTTTCAGCAGTGCACTCAGTGTACCGGCAGGGCAGTCCGGATAAGGCTGCCATTTGTTGTTATCCACATAAAAAAGCTGCCAGTTATCATCAGCTTCTGACCAGGTCAGTCTGGCAATTTGTTTTTCAATGGTTTGCGGGGTGCCGCACGGGCAGACGAGTTGTTTCTGATAAATCAGTATGTTGTTATTGTCCGTACGGTACTGAACATCGAACTCATCGGGGATATGACCATTCGGATACAGGCGCTCAGTGAACAGGCGCATGTTCTGCTTTATTTGCTGTGTCTGAACTGAATTAAATTCCATAGCATTACCATTTTGTGACGAACGAAAATGAAAACTTCCCGTTTATCCCGCCTGTGGTTCCGGCGGATCCGGCCGTATCAGGCAGTGCGTAATCTGCGTAAATTGCGGACCGTCACGGGAGATCATGTTAGCGCATTTCACTGAGGTGAGAAATACTTTATAAGCGCGGAACTGTTCTTCTTCCGTCGGCAGCGAGTCGCGATCCATAAACAGGAATTCGGTGCGGTATAAACCGACACCTTCCGCGCCGTTGCGTTCGGCACCCGGCATATCGCGCACGGTACCGATGTTGGCACAGACTTCCACCTGGTGACCATCGAGGGTGACAGCAGGCAGATCTTTGAGTTTTGCCAGTTCGGCTTTTTCCGCCAGATAGTCATCGCGCACTTCTTTCATGCGCTCAATGTCTTCTTCTGACGGATTGAGATAAATGGTGTTGTTGACCGCATCCAGGATCAGGTAATCATCACTTTTGATATTTTCAGTGGCATTCCCGGTACCGACCACGGCAGGGATTTCCAGAGAGCGGGCCATGATGGAAGTGTGGGAGGTCCGGCCGCCGATATCGGTGATAAAACCCAGCACTTTTTTCAGGTTCAGCTGTGCGGTTTCGGACGGTGTCAGGTCTTTGGAAACCAGAATCACTTCCTCAGCGATGGCGCTGAGGTCGATAATCGGCATGCCGAGAATATTTTTCAGCAGACGGTTACCGATGTCGCGGACATCGGCCGCGCGTTCTTTCAGATACTCATCATCCAGACCTTCCAGGGCGGTGGCCTGTTCTTCAATCACCTGGTGTACCGCGTAATCAGCGGTTTTTTTGCTTTTGATGATGTCGGTGATTTCATTTTCAAGCTCCTCGTCTTCGAGCAGCATGATATGACCTTCAAAAATTTCGGCTTTTTCCGCACCGAGATTTTTTTCAGCGGTTTCTTTGATGGCATTCAGCTGTGCGGACGCTTTGGCGCGGCCTTCAGTGAAACGCCGGATTTCAGCATCAATCTGCTCAGCAGAAATCGACTTCTGGCTGATAATGATAGGTTCTTCTTTGAGTAACAACGCTTTACCAAAAGCGATACCCGGTGAAACAGAGATTCCTGAAACCATAATAATACCTTTGAGTTTACTGGGGGACGTACAGCAGCGGGCTGCGTGAGCGTACCCGGAAACGGACTATCCCCGGCATGAGACGGTGGCCGGGGATCCTGACAGGTGAGGGCGGAAGGAGATTACTCCAGTTCACCCATCAGTTTGACGAGGTGCTCTACTGCTTTCTGCTCATCTTCACCTTCTGCGGCGATAGTCACCACGGTGCCCTGTGTCAGACCCAGAGTCTGTAACTTGAACAGACTTTTGGCGCTGGCGCTTTTGCCGCCGGAAGTCAGGGTGATGTCAGAAGCGAAAGTTTTGGCTTCTTTGACAAACTGAGCCGCAGGACGGGTGTGCAGACCGTTAGGTGCAGTAATGGTGACTTCTTGCTGATACATAGCGTTACCTCATGTTTGGAATTTTTTATCGGCGGTTAATATTAAGACATATAACAGTAATCATAGCCGGAGCAAGTAAAATAGCACAACCCGAAGATTCGACATACGTATTTGGTGTCATTATTTTGAGCTGTGAAATAATTACTTTTTTAATACTAAACAACCGCACAAAAATCATCCCGCAGAGTGTCAAACTTTGATCCGTTGCACAAAAAAAGCACCCTTTGCGGGTGCTTTCGAGGTCAGGCAGGGCGGGGACTGAATCCGTTCAGTTGATCAGTTTTCACTGATATCGGCGAACAGCGCAGTACTCAGATAACGTTCACCGGAAGACGGCAGGATCACCACGATATTTTTGCCCTTGAATTTATCTTCTTTCGCGAGACGTTCCGCAGCAATTACCGCCGCACCGGATGAAATACCGGCGAGAATACCTTCGCGCTCCATCAGTTTACGGGCGGTGGCGAAAGCATCTTCGTTGCTGACCAGCTCGACGCGGTCAATCAGGCTCAGATCCAGGTTACCCGGGATAAAACCGGCACCGATACCCTGAATTTTGTGCGGGCCCGGTTTGATCTCTTCCCCGGCCAGTGCCTGGGTGATGACAGGGGAGCCTTCCGGCTCGACGGCCACGATAGTGACGTCTTTTTTCCCTTTGATGTTTTTCAGGTAACGGGCGATACCGGTGATGGTGCCGCCGGTACCGACACCGGCAACCACAACATCCACATTGCCGTCAGTGTCTTCCCAGATTTCCGGACCGGTGGTTTTTTCATGGATCGCCGGGTTGGCCGGGTTGCTGAACTGCTGTAACACAATATAGCGGGACGGATCAGACGCGCTGATTTCATCGGCTTTTTCAATCGCGCCTTTCATGCCTTTCGCGCCTTCGGTCAGTACCAGGTTGGCACCCAGGGCTTTCAGCAGTTTGCGGCGTTCGATACTCATGGTATCCGGCATGGTCAGGGTGAGTTTGTAACCACGGGCGGCAGCAACATACGCCAGTGCAATCCCGGTGTTACCGCTGGTCGGCTCGACCAGTTCCACACCCGGTTTCAGGATACCGCGCTTTTCCGCGTCCCAGATCATATTGGCGCCGATACGGCACTTGACGCTGAAACTCGGGTTACGGGATTCGACTTTCGCCAGGATATTGCCGTGACCGAAATGTTTGAGGCGCACCAGCGGTGTGTGACCAATGGTTAGCGAATTATCTTCATATATCTTACTCATCGGTTTTCCTTATAGGGTTATTCATAATCAGACTAAATATAAAACCACATTACCCGCTGACCGGCGGAAAGGAAATACATAATCGGCATATCCTTATAACCGGACAGACGATCAATAGCGAAAAAGTATAAGGAGCAAGAAAACGGCAGGGCAGTGTGATAACCGCCCTGCACGGAAGGGGGTTGCGGATCAGTCGCGGACAAACTGTGCGCGGTAGCGATCCACCCACAGCGCGGTGGCACCGCAGACCGCCGCAGGCATAATAAACAGGTTCACAAACGGGATCATGGTCAGCACACTGACCAGCGAACCGAACTGGAGATTGGTCATATTATCGCGGCGCAGTGTGCTTTTCATTTCCGGAAAACTGACCTTGTGGTTATCAAACGGGAAATCCCCGTACTGCACGGACATCATCCAGGCACCGAAAATAAACCAGAGTACCGGCGCGAGTGTCTGCCCGATCCCCGGAATGAAAAACAGGATCAGCAGAATAACGGCACGCGGGATGTAATAAAGCAGTTTGACCATCTCACGTTTCAGAATACGCGGGATATCATTTATCAGATCTGCCCAGCCCTGATCCGGTGCGGGACGCCCGGTGAGCTCCGCTTCCAGTTTCTCCGACAGCCAGCCGTTAAACGGCGAGGCGATGATATTGGCGATCGTGCTGAAAAAATAGCTGAAAATCAGCAGCACAGAAATCACCGCCACCGGCCAGATAAGATAATCCAGCCACTGCAGCCAGCCCGGTACTTTATCCATCAGCCAGGCTATCCACCCGCCGAACTGACTGAACAACCACCAGAGTGCACCGCCCATAACCACGATATTGGCCAGCAACGGCAGAATCACGAAGGCCCGGAGACCCGGACGCATCATCAGCCGCCATCCCTGTGCAACATATGCAAAGCCGCTGAGCGGCCTGACAGGATTTGTCATACTTCCTATTCACTCCTATGATTGGAAAACGTTATACTATCAGACTGAACTATTGATTTGTCCGGCCACAAATGAAATGTCAGGATGAAAAATCAGTCAAAAAGAGCAATTAAATGATCTTTATTGCAAGAAATTCGTGCAGGGACTTGAACTTAACATCATTGACAAATACTCTTGTAATCAAACGATAGTATTTTGCCATGGTGGCCTTTAATTTAAACAACAGAGATAGCACTGATGCAAGATTTGCGTCTGATATTAATCGTTGTGGGTGCGGTAGCAATCATCGCATTGTTACTTCACGGACTGTGGACGAGCCGTAAAGAGCGTTCTTCCCTGTTTCGCGCGCGCCCCATGAAGCGTCGTAAATACGAGTCGCAGGATGAAGCCGCTGATGATATGTCAGAGGCACACGGCTCCCGTCACTCTGCTGTATTACCGGAGGATCCGGCTCCGCAGGTCTCTCCGTATTCAGAAGCGCAGAATGAGCAGGATCCGTTATTATCTGCCGGCAGAATGTATCCGTCATCAGAGCCGGAAGAACCGCCTGTGATGCCGAAAGCCCAGAGCCCGCGCCGTCAGCCGGTAAAAGCACCGGAAACAGAGCCGCAAATCGGATTATTTGATGCCCTTGAGCAGGAAGCACAGGCACCGGCAGCTCCGGCTCCGGAGGTCATGACAACAGCCGCGGTGATCACTGCCGCTGAAACTGACATGCCTCACACAGAAGAGCCGGTAACTGAACCGGAACCGGTTCAGGAAGCGCCGCGCAGCAGTGCAGAGAACAATGAGATTGTGCTGGCACTGTTTGTGTCCGCCCATCCGGGACAGATGGTCGCAGGTGATATTCTGCGCACCGCTATCGAGCAGGCCGGGTTCCGTTTCGGGGCGATGAACATCTATCACCGCCATGTCGATCCGGCAGGCAGTGGTCCGGTGTTATTCAGTCTGGCCAATATGGTGAATCCGGGCACGTTTGTACCGGAGCAGATGGAAGAGATCGAAACCCCGGGCGTGGCCATGTTTATGATGGTGCCGTCTTACGGTGACGCAAACCAGAACTTCAAGCTGATGTTACAGGCTGCTCAGCGTATCGCCTCTGATGTCGGCGGCGTGGTTCTGGATGAGGAGCGCAAAATGCTGACACCGCAGAAAATCGAGGTGTACAAGGCGCGCATCCGCAAAGTTCTCGTCGCCAAACAGAACTGAGACACACAAATCGCACAAAAACCCCCGCAATGACGGGGGTTTTTTTCAGGTATAAACAGATTGCAGATCACTATGATGCCAAAAAATAACGAAAACGACATTGAACAGCTGCGCGCCACACTGCGCCATCATGAATATTGTTATCACGTGCTGGATAACCCGGAAGTGCCGGATGCGGAATATGATCGCCTGATGCAGCGTCTGAAAGCGCTGGAAGCGGAGCATCCGGAACTTATCACACCGGATTCCCCGACACAGCGGGTCGGGGCATCACCGCTGAGTGCATTTGAACAGGTGCGCCATGAGATTCCGATGCTGTCACTCGATAACGTGTTTGATGAGGAGAGTTATCTTGCCTTTGACAAACGTGTACGTGACCGTCTGAAAGACACGCAGGATCTGACATTCTGCTGTGAGTTAAAACTCGACGGCCTGGCGGTCAGTCTGCTGTATGAAAACGGCAGTCTGGTGCAGGCAGCCACCCGGGGTGACGGTACCACCGGGGAAAACATTACCGCCAATGTGCGGACCATCCGCGCTATTCCGCTGAAACTGCGCGGGGAAAATATCCCGCAGCGTATTGAGATCCGCGGCGAAGTCTTTATGCCGCAGAAAGGCTTTGAGGCGATGAATGAGGAAGCGCGCCGCACCGGAGGCAAAGTGTTTGCTAACCCGCGCAACGCCGCAGCCGGTTCATTGCGCCAGCTGGATCCGGCGGTGACAGCCAAACGCCCGCTGACTTTCTTCTGTTACGGCGTGGGCGTGCTGGAAGGCGGCACACTGCCGGGCAGTCACTATGATCGCCTGCAGCAATTTAAAGCCTGGGGCTTACCGGTCAGTGATCGTGTGATGCGCTGCACCGGCAGTCAGGCGGTGCTGGATTTCTATCACAAGGTGGAAGAGAGCCGTCCGGTGCTGGGTTTTGATATTGACGGCGTGGTGATTAAAGTGGATTCCATTGCACTCCAGGAGGCGCTGGGCTTTGTGTCCCGCGCCCCGCGCTGGGCGACTGCCTTTAAATTCCCGGCCCAGGAACAGATGACCGTTGTCCGTGATGTGGAATTCCAGGTCGGCCGTACCGGTGCGATTACCCCGGTTGCCCGTCTGGAGCCGGTGCTGGTGGCCGGTGTGACGGTCAGTAATGCCACACTGCATAATGCGGATGAAATCAGCCGTCTCGGTCTGAAAATCGGCGATACCGTGGTTATCCGCCGTGCCGGGGATGTGATCCCGCAGGTGGTGGGTGTGGTGGAATCAGAGCGTCCGGCGGATGCGCGGGATATTGAATTTCCGCTCAGTTGCCCGGTGTGCGGGTCAGATATTGAGCGGGTGGAAGGCGAGGCGGTTGCCCGCTGTACCGGCGGTCTGATTTGCGGGGCACAGCGCAAAGAAGCACTCAAACATTTTGTGTCCCGCCGTGCCATGGATGTGGACGGGCTGGGGGATAAAATTATCGACCAGCTGGTGGATGCGGAGTATGTGAAGACCCCGGCGGATCTGTGGCGTCTGACCCCCGGTAAGCTGACCGGGCTGGATCGCATGGGACCGAAATCCGCACAGAAACTGACTGACGCGCTGGCGGCATCAAAACAGACTACATTTGCCCGTTTCCTTTACGCGCTGGGGATCCGCGAAGTCGGCGAAGCCACGGCGGCCAATCTGGCAGAACATTTCGGAACCCTGGATGCCTTACAGCAGGCGGATACAGAAGCACTGAAAGCCGTTCCTGATGTCGGGGAGGTTGTCGCGAAGCATGTGGTCAATTTCTTCCGCGAGCAGCACAACCGCGAGGTTATCACTGATCTGACCGTAGATGTCGGTATCAGCTGGCCGGATGTGGTGGCGGTGGATGCATCGGCACTGGATAACCCGTTTGCCGGTAAGGTGGTTGTGCTGACCGGCTCACTGCAGATCCTGACCCGTGATGAGGCAAAAGATCGCCTGACGGCACTGGGGGCGAAAGTCACCGGCAGTGTCTCGAAGAAAACCGATCTGGTGGTTGCCGGGGAAGCCGCAGGCTCCAAGCTGGCCAAAGCGGAAGAGCTGGGTATTAAAGTGATCAATGAAGATGAGTTTATTGCACTGCTGAACTGACAGACAGGCTGAAAAACGGTCTTCCGCAGAAGACCGTTTCAGTCACATCAGGAGAGATGATGGAGAAAGAAGATTTAGTGGCAGTCGCTAACACTGCTATGCCATTTGGTAAATACAAAGGTTGCCGTTTAATTGACCTTCCCGAGGAATACCTGCTCTGGTTTGCCCGTAAAGACAGTTTCCCGGAAGGGCGCCTGGGGCAGCTGATGCAACTCACCCTTGCGATTAAAACCGAAGGTTTAAGTGGCCTGATAAAACCGCTTAAACGTCCCGCTCA
>OLIL01000625.1_pt1 | contig 17323 bp, 13 predicted proteins | sample 1609701 | NCBI WGS metagenome assembly OLIL01 (sample SAMEA4350146, study PRJEB24818) | metagenome | biome: human; feature: gut; material: faeces | place: Denmark | collected 2013-09
CTGATTGCCATTATAACCCAGGGTGTTGCCCTGGGCTAGGAGCTTCTGCCCTTTCAGGGCGCTTTGCTGATTGCCATTATAACCCAGGGTGTTGCCCTGGGCTAGGAGCTTCTGCCCTTTCAGGGCGTGTGGGGCATTTCCCTAGAAGTGAAAGACGCTTTCTACATTCTTATTCGTCTGTTCTGCGAATTCCTCCTCACTCACTCCGTAGGCTTTCGCCAGAGTCTTGAGCACTTCTATCACGAAAGCGCTTTCATTGCGCTTGCCACGATAAGGCACGGGAGCCATATAAGGACTGTCGGTCTCCAGGATGATGCGATTCATAGGAACCGCAGCCGGAAGGTCTTCTCTGAGATGACTGCTCTTGAAAGTAGAAACACCGCCGATACCCAGCACGAAGTTATCGAAAGAGAGAAGCTCTTCAGCCTCCTTCTGATTGCCGGTGAAGCAGTGGAACACGCCACCAGGCAGGTCTTTCTGATACTGACGGAGCAAGTGCACCATCTCGTTCTGTGCCTTGCGGCAATGAATCATCAGGGGGAGACGGGTTTCTACCGACCATTTCACCTGTTCCTCGAATGCCTCCAACTGCTCCTGTTCAAACTCACGGCTCCAGTAATAATCCAGTCCGATTTCGCCAATGGCTATGAAATCGGAAAATTGCATCTTCCTGAGTTCAGCCAGCTGATCCTTCCAGTCTGCCTTCACCTCTTCAGGATGCAAGCCGATCATCGGATAGGCATAACCCGGATATTCCCGGCTCAGAGCCAGGACAGCGTGCGTGGTCTTCACGTCGATGGCAGGCAAGAACACCTTGCCTACCCCTGCTTCCCTGGCACGAGCGAAAGCTTCCGCTCTATCCTCATCAAACTCTTCTGCATCGAGATGAGTATGCGTATCTATTACTTTGAACATTGAACTTTGAACATTGAACTTTGAACATTGAACTTTGAACTTTAAACTTGATGATTAATACTGGCGCTTCATCATTTTCTGTGCATACTTCGCCAACTCTTCCTTGCGATCAGCAGGTACATTCACAGCATCAAGATACTTCTTGCTCTGCTCGAAGTAATAGGCAATCTTATCCTGTGCCATCTTGTCGATACCGATCTCGTTATAGAGACGGGTAACAGCAGCCACCTTCTCATTGCGGTCGAATTCCTTGGCATCCACCCATTTCTGGAGTTCAGCACGCTGGGCATCGTTGGCATGGTTGAAGGCATTGATGAGCATGAAAGTCTTCTTGTTGGAAGTGATATCACCCCCAATAGCCTTACCAAACACCTTGGAATCACCATATACATCGAGGAAATCATCCTGCAGCTGGAAAGCCAAGCCGATCTGCTCGCCAAACTTATAGAGATTGTCAGCATCCTCAGCAGAAGCATCAGCCAGGATGGCACCAATCTTCAGGGCACAAGCCAGAAGCACACTGGTCTTGAGGCGAATCATCTCGATATACTCCTCTTCCTTCACATCATTGCGGTTCTCAAACTCCATATCATACTGCTGTCCCTCTCCAATCTCAAGGGCTGTAGTAGTAAAGAGCTTCATCACCTTGGCAAGATGCTGATCGTCGCACTGTGCCATTCTCTCGTAAGCCAACACCAGCATACTGTCACCAGAGAGGATAGCAGTATTGGCATCCCACTTCCTGTGTACAGTCTCATGACCACGACGGAGGTCAGCATTATCCATCAGGTCGTCGTGCAAGAGAGTATAGTTGTGATAAGTCTCAAGAGCTATCGCATTCATCAGAATCTTCTCAGGATCATTCTTGAAGAGATTGTATCCCAAGAGCATTAAAACAGGGCGAATACGCTTTCCACCTAAAGAGAGTACGTACTTCACCGGTTCGTAAAGCGACAATGGTTTACGATTGTATGGGAGATTTGCCAGGAAATCATTCACCATTACCAATAATTCTTCTGATGTCTTCATATCTATCATATTTCTAATTTATAATATCTGATTTATAATCTGTCTTGAAATTGAGTATTCAGTTATTTTATCTTTTATAACTGGAATACCACCGGAACAGCAATCATGGTACGGCACACCTTGTTCTTGTCCATACCCGGTTTCCATTTGGGCATCATCTTCATCACGCGGAGCGCTTCAGCATCAAGGGCAGCATCCACCGAGGTACTTACCTTGGTATTGGCGATGCTTCCATCCTTGTTCACGATGAAGGTTACCACCACCGTGCCCTGTACCTTGTTGTTCTGTGCCACCTGCGGATACTTCAGGTTCTTGGTGAGCCATTGCATAAATGCCGACCAGCCTCCCGGAAACTCCGGAATCTTCTGCACCACGGTAAACTTGACAGGAGCCTCAGCCTGTGTATCTGCCGGATCCACCGCCGTCTCAGGAGCCGCCTCCTTCACGTCAGCCCCTTCTACCACGCCCGAACCATCACCGATTACCAGCTTGCTGGTAGTAGTGCTGATCTTTTCCGGTGTCTTCTTGACCATTTGCTGCTCGGTAGGTTTCACCTCCTGGGTAATAGCCTGCGAGGCAGGTGCCTTCGCCATAGCCTCCGCACTCACCATATCTTTCTGGTCGGGCGGAGTTGACATTTCCATATCTTGCGAAAGATCTTCAAAGTTCTCAGCCCAGTCATCATCTCCCTGCGGATTTCTGGAATATTGCAATCCTACAAAAAGAAGCGTAAAGGCAATAAGGAGTCCCAGCAGGAAAAAAGTTACCCGCTTGTCCTCCAACTGTGCACGATCTGATTTCTTTATTTCCACAATATCTATTATCTACTATTTGCAGACTTGTTCACCCGTTTTTGGGGTCCAAACTGCAATATTTTACATTCTCTTTCGTTATTTTCTACGAAAACATTGCAAATTTACGTCTTATTTCTCAAAAAAGCCGTATCTTTGCCAAAGAATTAGATATTTTAAATGAAAAAAGTTGTTTTTTCCATTATATTGACGCTTTTTGCGACAAAAATGGGGGCTCAAGAGAGTCAGACGGGGTATAACTTCCTCCGACTCCCCGTCAGTGCCCATGCTGCAGCCTTGGGAGGCGATAACATCACCTTGATAGAAGATGATGCGGCACTTGCTTTCCATAACCCAGCCCTGCTGGCGTCGGTGAACGACCGTACCCTCAACTTCAACTATATGAACTATATGAAGGGGGTGAATATGGCATCAGCTTCATTCAACCGCATCGCCGGAGAGAAGGCTTCGTGGGCGGTATCGGCCCAATATGTGGATTATGGCAAGATGAAGCAGACCGATGAGAACAACATCCAGATGGGTGAATTCTCGGCTAAGGATATCTGTCTGGCGGGTACTTTCTCCTACCTGCTCAGCGAACGCATCGTGGGTGGCATCACCGCCAAATTCATCACCTCGTATATCGGTGATTACAACTCCATCGCCATGGGAGTGGATCTGGGACTCAACTACTACGATTCGGAAGAAGAGTGGTCGGTTTCCGCAGTAGCCAGAAACCTGGGTGGACAGCTCAAGGCTTATGATGAAGAATACGAGAAGATGCCGATAGACCTACAAGTGGGTGTCAGCAAGCACTTCATCAATACTCCTTTCCGCGTTTCAGCCACCCTGGTGAATCTGAACCATTGGGATAAGGGAATCAGAAACCATGCGGTATTAGGTGCCGACCTGCTTTTGGGCAAAAGCCTCTGGGTGGGAGCCGGCTACAACTTCCGACGCCACGATGAGATGAAAATCGTAAACGGAGAAGATGAGACCAGCAGTCATGGAGCCGGATGGTCGTTGGGTGGCGGTATCAATCTGGAGCGCTTCCATCTCAACATCGCCTACGGCAAATACCATGTCAGCAGCAATAGTCTGCTGCTGAATATCGACTACAGATTATAGAATACGGATTATAGAATACAGATTTATAGAACAGATAAACTTTTCAGATTTAAAGACATGAAGAAGATTACAATAGCAATTGACGGTTACTCTTCTTGTGGAAAGAGTACCATGGCAAAGGATCTTGCCAAGGAAATCGGATATGTATATGTAGATACAGGTGCCATGTATCGATCAGTTACGCTCTACGCCCTGCGCCACCAGCTCTTCGATGAGGATGGCAAGGTAAAGGTAGCAGAGTTAGAGGCTGAGATGTCCAACATCCACATCTCTTTCAAGTTCAACGCCGAAACCGGTCGCCCAGACTGCTATCTCAACGGTGAGTTGGTAGAAAAGGAGATCCGCTCGCTGGAGGTTTCCAATCACGTAAGTCCAGTGGCAGCCATCCCATTCGTAAGAGAGGCATTGGTAGCCCAGCAGCAGAAGATGGGCGAAGACAAGGGCATCGTAATGGATGGCCGTGACATCGGTACCACCGTTTTCCCTAACGCAGAACTGAAGATCTTCGTTACGGCAAGCTCTCAGGTAAGAGCACAGCGCCGTTTCGATGAGCTCAAGGAGAAAGGAATGCCTGCCGACTTCGAGGCAATTCTGAAGAACGTAGAGGAGCGTGACTACATTGACACCCATCGTGAGACCTCTCCTTTGCGCAAGGCTGATGATGCCATCACACTCGACAACAGTGAGATGACAATTCCGGAACAGAAGGAATGGTTGATGAAACAGTATCAAAAAGCCACAGAAAAGTAACAAAAAGCTACTTTGTCGTAGAAAACCTGCAGAAGACTGCAAAAATATATTAAAATTTCAGTTTAATATAAAAAAACTGCCATTTTAAAGAATTGGCTTTGCAAAAAAACGTTGTTTTATTTATCTTTGCAGACATAATGACAAGGTAGTAATGATATAGATTATAAATTTTGAGTTAATTACTGTTTTTTGAAGGTGATAAGTCTTCGTGAGAAGATTTATCACCTGTTTTTATTTGATGAGATGAATCATCAGATTACCTGTTTCTCTTTATGATAAGGTATCCTTGATGATTTTCTCCTTGCATTCTTCCATCAGCCATTTAGGAGTACTGGTAGCACCACAGATGCCTACGGTATTCACCCCCTTCAGCCAATCCATATTGATTTCTTCGGCACTCTCTATCTGATAGCTGTTGGCATTCACGCTCTTGCACTCCTTGAAGAGCACTTTTCCATTGCTGCTCTTTCTGCCACTGACAAAGAGGATGACATCATGCTTGCTGGCAAAGGATGCGATGTTTGGCATTCTGTTAGCCACCTGGCGGCAGATGGTATCAAAGCTCTTGAAGGTTGCACCCTCTACGATATGCGCCTGACAATACTCGATGATGCGATGGAACTCATCCAGACTCTTGGTGGTCTGGGAATAGAGATAGATATCTCGGTTAAAATCCAACTTACCTACTTCCTTCAGATGCTCTACATCCTCAAACTTCTCTACCACAAGGGCATGACTCTCGGTCTGTCCTACCAGTCCCAGCACCTCGGCATGTCCCTTCTTTCCGAAGATGACAATCTGCGCCTCCGGATTGCTCACATACTGCTTCTTGATGCGGCGCTGCAACTGGAGAACTACCGGACAGGTGGCATCAATAATCTCAATATTGTTCTTCTCTGCCAGCGCATAAGTCTCAGGGGGTTCACCATGGGCACGAAGCAGCACCTTCACACCGTGAAGCTCCTTCATCTCCTCATGGTCGATAGTGATCAGCCCTGCCTCATGCAGGCGCTCCACCTCCATGCCATTATGCACAATATCACCCAGGCAGTAGAGTGTACTGCCCTTTTCCAACTCTTCTTCAGCTTTCTTGATAGCAGTGGTTACGCCGAAGCAGAAACCACTACCATGATCTATTTCTATCTGCATTACTTTACATTTATTCTAATTACAACTTTGGCATTCTCCGGATCATTGGTAATCATGAGAATACGAGGATGCTTGGCACGCGACTTCTTCAGATCGGTAGCCACGGCTGTCACCTTCATCTTCACGGTCTCTCCCGGCTGAATCTTGCTCTTCTTCAACTGTACCTGCAAGCCCATGGTAAACATCTGCATGCTTCGGATATCCAAAACCGACTTACCCTGGTTGCTAACCAGGATTTCTCCCTTCAGCTTCTTCTTGCCGTTGAAGCTTCCCAGATTCAGATCGGTAGTAGAGAGTTCCACCTTCGGAGCCAGTTTCTTCTGCTCGGCAGTCAACTTGTCGAAACTTGGCAGGAGAACGGCAGAAACCACGATTTCCTTCTCTGGAGCAATCTTGTCACCAGGACGCTCACCCAGATAAACAGAAGTCTGATTCAAGCCGAAATCACGCAGCTTCTTCGAATCCAGCACGAAGGTAATCTCTGCAGAACGGTGAGGAGCCACCCTGGATGGCGAAACCGTCGCCTGGAGATAGTTAGGAAGATGCATTACCACAGGTTCCATCATCTCCTCTGTAGGATTGAAGATATGGATGCGCTGTACCGGACGGTCGCCACGGTTTACGTCATCAAACTCCACCTCCTGGACATCCGACTTGAGTTCGCCAAGCAGTTCATTATATGGGCCTGCGAAATCTACCACATTACTCACTACCCTACCACGCATGGAGAGGATAAAAGGTTCCTCCGATGCATTGCTATAGAGGCATATCTGCTTGTGGAAGGTGCCCATCTGCTTCGCATCATACACCGCCTTGACCAAGAAGCTGTCGCCAGGAGCCACACTGTTCTTCGGATACACAACCTCTGTACATCCGCAACTCTTATACACCTGATGGATGATCAGCGGTTTGCTGCCCTCATTCTTCATCAGGAACTCAGCGGTCACCGGCTTGCGGAATACTACCTGTCCACAATCCACGATCTCGTTCTGAGTACTTATCTTCTGTGCCGACGCAGACACCGTCAACAGCGATGAAAGCATCAATATATTCATTCGTTTCATACTATTCTATTCGTAATTATCAATCCTTATATTAATTATTAACTGTCATCTTATATGCCTCCGTACGACCTCCAAACTCCGGACTGTAGGTACACTCTGCCGTACAGGATCCCGATTGGTAGTCGCCCTTACGATCGACATAATATTCCATTTCTACGAAATGCTTACCTTTAGATAAACGATCAAAATAGAAATTTGTTGTATTATCCTTAGGAGAAACATAACATTCCATACCCCACTGGTAACCGCTCAGCTGATTGACAGGCTCCAGACAGGCTGCCCGCTTGTCCACAATCTTCACGAAATCGTAGTCACGGTCGGCAGTGATGATGAGTGTTACCTTCACCTTCTCTCCCACCTTCGCCTGCGCCTTGCCCCTGCCTTGCGATTCAGCAGGAACGATGACACGACGCACCTTGATGCCCGATTCGGCAGAGGCTATTTCGCTAAGCGGCTGCTTGAACTCTGCATACACGGCACCCCAACTGGTATAATCGCTTTTCTTGTTGATGCTCAGGGTAGATGCCTTACCCGCCTTTTCGGTCTTGACATAACCCAGCGTAGTAGAATCCTGCGGCATTGGCAACAGCTTGCCATCCAGTTTCAGCACGGCATTCTCAGCCTTTCTGTTCCAGTTGCTCTCATTGCCCTTCATAAAGGCATAGACGGCATCCACGGTGTTCACCGGCGTATCCCAAGACTGGGTACGCTTCGACATCAGGAGCCAGCGCTGCAGTTCCTCGATGGTCTGCTTGTCGTTCGGCTTCAGCATCTGCATCGCCTCTATCACGGATACCTGGGTTGGTATCTTATAGTTTCTCCAGCTGTACAATGCCTTGCGGGTATCGTAGTAGCGGCCCATCTCCTCGCGATAAACGGCATATTCGTTCACGCTCTGCAGATATTCGCCTGCCTTTTCGCGGTAATCGGCATTCTGCTGGCAGTTCTTGGCGAGCACCACGGCAGCACGCGCCTTGCCATAAATGGTGAAATCGCCGGTCATCTTCGACATTTTTTCCAGGAGATAAGCCTTGTCAGCCTCCTGATTCTGCTTCATCTTTCTGCCATCCATCGAGAGGATGTAGAGATAATGCAGCGCCTGCTCGCTAGGACTCTCCTTGTGCTTCTTCTCCTCCTGCTTCTTCATTTCTCTTACTTCCTGTGCTGTCTGCCAGGAGAGATAATTGATGGCGGAAGTCAGCATCTTGGCGGTAGATTTCTGAACACCGGCAACGGCATTCAGACGAACCATCATTTCGGCTACCGACGTTGTCATGTATCTGCTGCCCTTCATTCCCTTCCACCAGGAGAAGGAACCGTCAGCATTCTGCAACTTCTTCAGTTTCTCCACCTGATTCTGCAAGCGAATGGTCTCCTGAGAGAGATTCTGCTGAGAATGATTTTCCTGAGAGAGATTCTGCTCTGGCTGTTTTTCCAGCGAAAGATGCTTCTGGATATGGGTGGTGATGGTATTGGCGTAGATGGCAGACATCAGCGAGATGGCATCCTCCTCATCCGGATTGCTGATAGACGGCAGCGCCTTGACCATCAGCCAACTAGGATTGTTGGTATATTCCACGGTCACCTTTGCATTCTCTGCTCCCTTCGCCTGCTTACCCTCCTTGTTCAGGAAAAGCCTGCTCAGGTCGAAACTCTGCTCGCCCTGTTGGTGCAGGGTGATAGGCAGGGTATTCACCACGAGTTCACGATTGCCCAAGACAGGCAGATAGTGCTGCTCGCCATCGCTGTAGCCATTGCCGGCAGCCACCACCTTATTAATATATACACCCTCTTTCAGACCTTGAACATCGAAGGAGACGGTAGCAGAACCCTCGGCATCGATGCGATAGCCCTGGGTCTTCTGCCAAACCACCTTCTGGGTTTCGGCATCCAGAATCTGCATGCGGGCATTGCCATTCACCTTCTTATCAGAAGTGTTGAAGAGTTTCACCACGATGGTACTCTTGTCGCCTTCACGCAGGAAGCGAGGCATGTTAGGCTGCACCATCACGGTTTTCTGAGCCACAGCCTCATCTACCAGACAGCCGTTTCTCATCTCCTTATCATGGGCCAATCCCATGAACTTCCAGGTTGTCACGCTCTCCGGCAAAGTGAAATTGATAGCCACATTGCCCTGATTGTCGCTTTCCAAGGCAGGATAGAAGAAGGCGGTCTCGTTCAGGTTTTCACGCACCTGCACTTTGTCGAGGTACTGTCCTGCGTCTGAGCCAGAACCGCCGGCAAACTGCGGCATCTCTTCTACTGCATCAAAAACCTTGTTGGCAGATGGAGCAGCAGCTCCGACACGGGCCATCTGATTTCCACGAGATCTCATGACTTTCGCTTCATCTCGAACCAGCTCGTCTTTCACCATAGAATGCTTTTCCATACGAACAGCCTCAACAGTTCCGCCATAAGAACGTTCCAACTTGCTCAGTTGCATCGCTTGCATATAAGCATAAAAGCTAAAATATTTGCCATCAAACTTATCTACATCCAACTCCTTTTCATCATAATACTTGGTAGGATAAGTACCAGCCAATCCCATCTTATAATACTTCAGATTGCTCTTCCAATAGCAGTCTGGCAACCACTGGCTGAATCCCAGCGACATTTCCCAGGTATGTTCAGCCAACTGGTCGAGCGACTTATCATAAAGCACACTCATCAGCTGTGCCTTGGCTGGCTTGCCGTCAGGAGTCGTCACATGCAAGGTCCACTTCTCCTTCTGTCCCGGAGTGAGACGGTCGCGGAAAGTCTTCCAGGTGATATTCAATTTCTTTTCCGGCAAAGGACGGGCGATGCTGATTTTTCTGGCATAGCATTCGCCGTTCTTCACGAAACTATAGTTGATCACCACACCCGAAGCATATTCCTCTCTGTAGGTGAATGGCAGGGTCACGATACTGTCGCCCAATTCCCAGGCGCCTTTCTCCAGCAGTTTGTTGCCGGCGATGATGGAATAAACAATGTGCGCTCCGTTTTCAGAAGACCCCACCTGCACATATACCGGCTTTCCATCATGAGGGAAGGTCTTCGCCGTCTGGTAATACCATTCGGTGGTTGGCTCCATCGGATGGGTATCCTTGATGCTGAAGAGGGTGAACTTCTGCTGCAGGGTATCAGTTCCGCAGATTGCCTCCAGCTGATGAACGCCGGATTTCCAAACATGGGCAGATGATGCTGAAGAAGCTGCATATTCCTTGATGGCAACCGGCGCATTCGCCTCTGCCACCTTCCATTCACCACCATCAATACGATATTTCAAATTGCTGGCAATCGGCATTCCACTGGCATTGCGGTAAGCGAAGGTCACCGTCTTCAGACTGTCTGCCTCGATACGCTTAGGAAGATTCACCGTGAGGATGGTTGACTTGGTGCCCAGAGGCAGACTCATCACGCCCTCGTGGCTCTCGCCGCTGATATCGGTAACGATGGCTGAGACCTCGAAGTTGAAGAAACGGGCGATGCGCATGAAATCGCTCATATCAGCCTCGTCTTTTCCTGACAAGGAAGCCTCCAGCGGAATCTCTACGTCGAAGGTTCCGTCCTCACGAGTCACGCAACTGTCAGTCTTCACCAACTGTCCGGCAGAGCCTGCGCCCCACCACCAGAGCTGATTTCTGCGGGTCACCTGATACTCCACCTTGGCACCCTGCACAGGCACACCGGCATAGGTCTTTGCCGAAGCCTTCACCACTACGGTATCGCCCCAGGTATATTTTTCGTTCACCTTCGGGAAGGTAATCTCGAAGGTTGGACGCTTGTACTCCTCTACTCTGATATATTCTGTTGCCGTACCATTCACGGAGATGGAATACTGTCCCGTCTGTCCCTCCTTCGGCAATTCGAAATTCACCGAAGCCGTACCATATTCGTCGGTCGTAGCCTTCTGCTCAGCCATCTGCTTCCAGTTGGCGTCTCTCAGGATAAACTTCAGTTCCTTGCTCTTGCCTGGCACACTGGCATCCAAGCCCTTCTTCACGATGTAGGAAACGGCAGTGGCATGCACCTTCTGGCCCGGGCGATAGATGGCACGGTCGGTAAACAACTGATATTTCACCTCATCATCCTTCTTCTCGTAATAGCGGGCACGTGAGAGGTAGATATCCTTGGCAGGCGCAAACTTATCTGCAGATGTGTAGATCAATACCTTTCCATCCACATTCTTGAAGTAAGCCTCGCCCTGGTCATCTGTCGTCATTCGGGCATGAATGACTCTCTTGAACTTGCCCGTCTTGTCGTCATAGTTTCTGTCATAGAGCACTATCTTCGCACCAGGAACAGGTTGACCGTCGGTAGCATTCACCACCACATAGCGATGCCTGTCATCAGGCAACTGCTGGATCATCACCGCCAGATTGCTGACATAGAAGAGTTCTCGCTGCGGAGCGATGCCGGTATTATCCGAAGTCACCTCCATCAGATAGGCACCCAGCGGCAGATTGCCACCGATTTCGATGGAATCCTTCACCGTTTCATAATCCGGACGACCGTAATAGTTGCGGCTGAAATCCTTCTGATGCAGCTTCGTGGTCTTCTTCAGGAGCATCTTATAGGTAGCCTCATTCTGGGCATCATATTCATTATCCGCTGTGATATTGATACGGGAAAGCCGAATGTTCAGATTCTGGAGATTGCGCACTTCCAGCTGCACCCAAGCCTTCTCCCCAGGTCGCAACACCTGCGGCATATCCTTCACCTGAAACATCGGTTCGGTGAGTCGCTTCTGCGCATTTCTCAGCACATTCATTCTCGACCATCCACCCCATCTATTCAGTGCATAGTTGATATAGTTGAGCTTATCCAGCGGTTTGGCATCGGTGGCACCTTCCATGAAGCGGAAGTGCTCCACGGCGAGTTCGCCTGCCTCCGGAATATCCTGATAGACGTGGATGAGCGAGTCGATGGTATTCAGATACTTCGACTTTCTGACCTCTCTTACGTCATCCTGGCGGTATTTCTCGATAAGCTTGTAGGCACAGAGACAGGCTGCACCCCGATTTTCCACCTTATCATAATAGGTGTACATCAGCAGATACGCCTCCTTGCTGTCAGCCTCGAAACCGATGAGATGCAGCAAATCGTTGTTGAAGGAACTGCCATCCACACCCTTCAGCGTCAGCGGCACATACCCGGTAGAAGCATTTCTGGCAAGAAGTTCAGGCTGTTCCAGGGCTTTCTTGAAGAATTCCTCGCTCTTCTTCCCATTCACCTCCCTATACACCTTGCCGAGCACGGCATATCTCACAGCCTTCAGCACGGGGTCTTTCGCTTTCAGTGCTTCCGTTTCCATCCGCTTCACATTGGGCGTCAGCGAGTCGGGAGAAATCTCTCTCCAGAGTATCGCCTGCCTTATCTCAGCCGCCAGCAGCTGGCCGTAGTCTTTTGCCACCGTGGCCTTGGAGATGATTTTCTTCATCATCCCTATCTCGCTCTTGGGCTGATCCTTCTGAGCGATGATATCAGCTTGCTTCCACAAGTTGTCGTAGGTTTGAGCCGTTGCTTGCAGCATGGCAAACACGGTTATGAGGAGTGTCATAATGTTTCTTTTCATAAGCCAATTGTATGTTATGTTAATCGCAAATTGTTAAACATCCAACTTTTCAATGCAAAAATACAAAAAATATCTGTTTTCTAACCTATAAACTGAAACTTTTTAGTATCTTTGCACCAAATTCATGCAAAATTCTAAAAATACACATTAAAAAAACAATGGCTGAGAAAAAGTATGGTCATTTTGATGACGCCAATCGCGAGTACGTGATTACAGATCCAAAGACTCCATGGCCTTGGATCAACTATTTGGGTAACGAGGATTTCTTCTCGCTTATCTCCAACACTGCAGGTGGGTATTCTTTCTACAAGGATGCCAAGTTCCGTGGTGGCGAATACCACATCGTGGTAAAGAACCCAGAAGGAAGGGAGAAAGGCGTGAAGCAGATTACGGCGGATGGCAAAGCCATCGCAGGCACCATCATTCCTTGCCTGGAAGGCAAGCACGAAGTGGTGGTAGAAATGTAACTGATTAATTCAAAATAATAATGAAGAAAATTTTATGTTTTGTGGCAGCTCTGGCTGCAACAACTCTTATCACAACAACCAGTACAAGCTGCAAGTTTGCACCCGATCAGCACGACGGCGACACGGTAGCTGCCAGCGAGTTCTATCCGGAAGATACGGCTGCCATCCATGCCAAGAAGAAGGCGAAGATGGCTGCTGTCAAGGCAGGCAAGGATAGTGTGGGCATCTACTACATAGGCAGTGGTTCCACCAAGGACATAATCCAGCTCGTCTCCTACCCTTCCCGTCGTGATACGATGATATTCGGCAAGACCCGCCACGTGAAGGTGAAGGGTAATGCTGACATCAACCACGTGGTCCGGGTAGATTACTACCTGCTCAACGGCAAGGATTCATTAGTGAAATATGTGGAGGAAGTGGAGCTCAAAACAAAGGAATAAAGCACCCCAAGCACTAAAAAAGGCTAGCATGCACAAACGCACGCTAGCCTTTTTCATATTTCATTCAACCAGGATTTCAAATCACTTAACTGAACTTTCGTAATATGCTAAAGCCTATCAACTAATCATAAAATCCCGGCTGCTTGTATTCTATGCCCAGCTCATCATCCACGGTAGCGATGACGCCCTGAATCTGGCCCATGGCAAACATGCGGCCCAGAAGGGTATAACCGGCATTATGGCCGTGGTTGCTCTCATCAAACACACCACCTGGCTCATCGGTGAAGGTCATGCCATGATCTACTCGCATAGGCAGTCGGCGACCCGAATTGCACTTGCCTTCCTGCTCTGCCTTCTCGAAGATGCGGCAAAGCTCTATCAGATGGCCACGACCACCCAGGTGAGAAGCCTCGGTGAAGTTACCATCAGGGAAGATGTAGCAGGAACGAAGGTGAACGAAATGGGTGCGGTCGGCAAACTGCTTTGCCATAGCTACACAGTCGTTGTGCTCACCGGCAGAGAAGGAACCTGCACAGAATGTCAGACCGTTGTGCTTGTTAGGCACGGCATCCAGCATCCACTGGATATCCTCGGCACGGCCGATGATTCTAGGCAATCCGAATACAGGATAAGGAGGATCGTCTGGATGTACGCACATGTTGATGTCATACTCATCGCAGATAGGCATGATGGCCTCCAGCCAGTATTTCATATTCTCCTGCAGCTTCTTCTTGTCTATGCCATCGTAAAGCTTCAGCAGGTCGCGGAACTTCTGTACAGGAGCCGAGTCGCCCTCGCTGAAGTTACCGGATACGAAGCCCTGGGTCTTGATGATGATGTTCTCTACCAAGGCATGATCCTGCTCTGGTGTAGAAGTCTTCTTGATTTCATCAGCCTCAGCCACGAGGTCTCTGCCCCACTTGTGCACCTTAGAGAACTCAGCCCAGTCCTCACGGGCACCCTCACGCTGGAGGATATAGATGTCGAAGTAGGCAAACTCGCCCCAGTTCATATAGAGGTTGTTGGCTCCGTTAGGATTCTCGTGTGCCAAATCGGTACGTGCCCAGTCCAGTACCGGCATGAAGTTGTAGCAGATGCACTTGATGCCTTCCTCACCCAGGTTTCTCAGACTCTCCTTATACACCTCAATCTGATGGTCACGGTCAGGACCGCCATACTTCAGGGTCTCCACCACTGGCAGCGACTCCACCACGCTCCATTTCATACCATAAGACTCAATGTACTCCTTCAGTTCGTGAATCTTCTCACGAGTCCAAACCTCACCCAGAGGCACATCGTGCAATGCAGTCACGATACCCTCCACACCTATCTGTTTCAGCTGGGCAAGCGTAATCTTATCCTTTTTGCCAAACCAGCGCCATGTTCTTTCCATATATCTTTATATATAATGTATGTATTTTTAAAATGAATGATTTTGTATCTTGCAGAAACATACTTGCACAAGACCTATCTTGCAGCAACGTACTTGTGCAATGTCTGTCTTACGGCACCCTTGCCGGCGAAGAGTTCCTTCACCATGCCTTCTATCTGCTCGCCGAAGCCAGCCTCGTAGAGATCGAGTCCGAATACGTCCTTGCGAGAATAGAGATTCTTCAGGCAAGAGTAGTCCTGATCCGCCTTGCCTACCTCCAGAGGATCCACGATGGTCTGGAGTTCTGCCAGCAATGGGTCGGAAGATGGCTCAAATGGCTTCAGGTTATCATCCAATGCCTTGAGATAGCGGGCGTAACCTGCCAGCACCAGCGGAATCAATATCAGATTATTCTTGTCGAGACCACGGTCGATATACTTCTTGATGGTCTCACCGAAACGGATAGAGAGTTTCTGACTGGTATCGGTAGCGATGCGCTGAGGAGCATCTGGCATGAAAGGATTAGGCAGACGCTTGTTGATAACGGTGCCGATAAACTCGTATGGGTTCAATACACCTGGGTCTGTAACCACCGGCATTGCCTCGATATAACCGATCTTCTGGATAAAGGCACGCAGGTCCTCATCTGCCATCTCGGCAGAAATCAGGGTATAGTCGAGCATGCAGCCATAGATAGACATCGCCGTATGTAGCGGATTCAGACAGGTAGTCACCTTCATAGTCTCCACCTCATCCACGGTCTTGCGGGTGGTATAGAGCGCACCGCCCAACTCCAATGGCGGACGGCCGTTGGTATAGGTATTCTCGCACACGAGATACTGCACTTCCTCTGCATTCACGAAAGGAGCGGTAAAGGTATGCTTCTCAGTGATGATGGTATCATTATCCTCAAAACCATCCTCAGCCAGCATCGCCTGCACCTTCTCATGAGGACGAGGCGTAATCTTGTCGATCATAGACCAAGGATAAGTCACCTTCTTGTCATCGTTGATATAATCCAGGAAATCAGCCTCCACGATGCCATCCTTCACCCAGCGCTCGGCATACGCCTTCACGCCCGCCTTCACGTGGTCACCGTTGTGAGAGCAGTTATCAGTTGACTGAAGGGTAACCGGCAGCTTGCCCGCCTTGAATCTCTCGTAGAGGAGTGCGGTAAGCTTACCCATGGCGAAGACTGCATCGAGACCACGAGCCAAATCGGCATCATTGAAGGAATACCCCTTCTCAGTAATGGTAAAGGTAACCATCTGCAGGCTAGGTGCCTGGAAAATCTGAACCAAGCGAGCCCAATCCTCACCAAACTGCTTGTCAGCCTTCAGACTCTCCGTGATAGAAGCGATGACCTTCTTCTCGATGGTGCCGTTAGACTGGAGGCTCACCAGGAGCGAGAGGTTATGGTAAGGGCGATATGCCTTGTCGATGATTTCGTAGTCGAAGCTTTCCGCCACGATGACGCCACGGTCGTACTTACCGGTGTTGAGAGCATCGTTGAGGATAGCAGCAGGGAACGCACGGAAGATGTTGCCTGCACCGAAGTGAACCCAAGTAGGCTCATCGTGAGTCTTCTTGGCAACTGCTGCAATATCATAATGAGGAAGCTGATAACCTTTAGCTTCCCATTCTGCAGTCTGAAAGTTTTCAGAAAGAATGTCGTTCAGTTTCATACTTTTATATTTTTGATGTTGTTTTATGTATCCGCCTACAAAAATACGAAAAAACATCGAATCCCCCTCACATTTTCGCAAAAAAAAACAGAAATTGAACGAAAAGCAAACGCTTTTGAACAAAAAAGCATCCCCCATCCTTACATCAAAGTAAGAATGGGGGATGTTGGCATCTCCTCTTTATTATTTCCTCTGATATTTAAACATGCCAGTAAATTCAGCGTCTTCAGCTGTCAATTTAGAAATAGAATCATCAACCAAGTCTAAAAGTTCACGATTACCTTTTTGTATTGCAATCTTTCGCATCTTACAGTAGTTCTCATATTGATTCCACACCTTCAATTTTTCATCCAAGGCCGCCAAGCGTTTCTGTTCTTCACTTGTCAAATGCCCATATCGTTTCAGCAACTCTTCCTGTTCCTTAATATCCTGATCATATAGAGGAGCCTGTACACTTTCAACCCCAAAGAGTTCGCTTAAAAGAATTTGACTGACATCATAATTAGTAAAGTCAGCATTACAGGTTTTTATCGTGTCACCATCAAGCACAACAATTTGCGCAATATCAGAAGCACCTTGCAGAATAATAGGGCTATGAGTGGTAACAACAAACTGCACATTAGGAAAAACCTCATGCAGTTTACGCAATATTTCCCTTTGCCATTTAGGATGAAGATGCAGATCTATTTCGTCAATCAGGATGACCCCCGAAGCTTCCAAAGGATTCTCTATTCCCGGATTTCCTTCCGCCATACGTGATGCGATATCCGCCACCATAGCAATGATGATTTTATAGCCATCACTGAATTGTTCTAGTCGCAATTCTCTTTTTTTCACCCCATTCTCATATTCAGTAACTACTCAGCACCCCTATGGGCATGAGTAATCGTCTTACTGTTGTACTACAGCAAGAATTGCATTGAATTTAGAATTTCCGTTCTTCATTGCAGTTTCAGCAATGGAGTGCAACTTGGCA
>OLIL01000632.1_pt1 | contig 17091 bp, 10 predicted proteins | sample 1609701 | NCBI WGS metagenome assembly OLIL01 (sample SAMEA4350146, study PRJEB24818) | metagenome | biome: human; feature: gut; material: faeces | place: Denmark | collected 2013-09
GGGCGGACCAACCATAATCAGCGGCTTTGAAGTTATCACGGTTGACGGTATTTCTGACGGTACTTTCACTCAGAACGGGCGGATTGTTGCCGGGGCGTATGATTATTATCTGGGACGCGGTAAAAACGGCAATGAGAATAACTGGTATCTGACATCAGATTACAGCCCGGTGACACCGGAACCAGAGCCGGAACCGGAGCCAAAACCGGAACCGGTAGTCCGCCCGGAAGCCGGGGGATATATCAATAACCTGTATATGGCAAATAACCTGTTTAATGTGCGTCTGCATGATCGTCTCGGTGAAACCCAATATACCGATGTACTGACCGGTGAGCGCAAAGTTACCAGTCTGTGGCTGCGGAATGTGGCCGGACATTCAACCGTGAAAAGCGGCGACGGACAGTTAAAAACCGGGACAAACCGTTATGTGGTACAACTGGGCGGGGATATCGCACAGTGGTCTGATAATGATCTTAACCGCTATCATATCGGGTTAATGGCGGGTTACGGCCGCATCAGCGGCAAGACCACAAACCATGTGACAAAGACCAGAGCCAAATCTGACGCAGATGGTTACAGTGCCGGGATCTACGGTACTTACTACGCGAATGAAGCGGATAAAAGCGGTCTGTATGTTGACAGCTGGGTGCAGTACAACTGGTTTAAAAACCGGATTAACGGAGACGAATTACCGGAAGAAAAATATAATTCTGACGGTATCACGCTTTCCGCCGAAGCCGGATACAGTTTCCTTATAAATGAAACACAGGGCAGTGATGGCAGTACCAACCGCTGGTTTATTCAGCCGAAAGCACAGGTGACCTATATGGGTGTGAAAATGGATACCCATACAGAGCGGGGCGGTACCCGCGTATCGGCGACCGGTGAAGGGAATATTCAGACCCGTCTCGGGGTAAGAGTGTACGGACTGGGACAGGCGTTGCAGGATAAAGACAATGATCGTCACTTCCAGCCGTTTGCTGAAATTAACTGGCTGAATAACAGTAAGATGACGGGCGTATCCATGGACGACGATCACGTTGGTCAGTCCGGCACCCGCAATATCGGTGAAATTAAAGTGGGGATTGAAGGACAACTGACCCGCAATGCGGACATCTGGTTTAACGTGGCGCAGCAGGCCGGCAGTGATCATTACTCGGATACACAGGGTATGTTAGGTCTGAAATACCGCTTTTAACTGTCAGTAACATCCGGCCGGGATAACAGGAATACTGTTATCCCGGCTTTTTTGTGTCCGGCGCTGATAGTGACTTAATCATTACCCCAGCGGTTGAGAAATTCAGCGATATCATCGATACGCTGTTTATCGATACCGGCTTCAGCCGCCATCTTTTTCTGGGCTTCCTCACTGATTTCTTCATTGTTCGTCAGACAGGTGATCAGTAACTGAAAATAGTGCGCCAGTCCGTCATACTCCTGCTCTTCAACCGGCTCTTCCGATTCCAGCGCGTACTCATCAGCGATATCGTAGTATTTATCCGGTACTATATTTTCCATAAATTCCTCCGGGGCTAACGCCGGTGTCAGTGGTTTGTATCACACCATTGTATCCGATCCGGATCCATTTTCGCACCTCACCCGGCGCTCCATCGTTATATAATATGATCTTTCCGGAAACGGATGGCGACCAACACGTATACCGGCTCAGGTTTCTTTTCTTGAAAGTTGTGATTTAAAAAAGGAATAAATGAGAGGAAAGATAAAAAACCGGAAAATTGCGCCTTAAAAATGATATCACTAATACAAATGTAGCTGTATTAACCGACCGGTATGCGGCAAAGCAGCGAAATTAAATCACCTGTTGTGCCGGAAGGGCACAGAGTTGATTGTGGTTGTATCCGGCGGGGACAGAAAACTTGTTTTTACAGAACCCTGAAAAGCAAAAACCCGCCATAAGGCGGGTTCTTTGAATAGTGGTGCCCGGACTCGGAATCGAACCAAGGACACGGGGATTTTCAATCCCCTGCTCTACCGACTGAGCTATCCGGGCAACGGGGCGCATTAAACCGTATTCCGTGGTTTGCGTCAATGCCTTTCTGTCAAAAAACCATAAAAAAAGTGTGAGTGTGCTCTTTTTATGCAGAATGCGGACGCAATTTATGCATGTGGTGAATAAATCAGCTGAGTGCGCCGTTTTTACGGCAACGGGCGATAGTCAGCACATCTTCTGCCAGCCGCCGGGCGGTGGCGATATCATCGGTACTGCGGGATATCAGCAGTTTGCTCAGGCATCCTTCCAGAATCAGTTCCAGCTGACGGGCCACCATATCGCAATCATCAATATCCAGCTCTCTGAGCAGCTCTGTGGTAAATGCAAAGGCACTTTGTTTCTGCTGGCGGGATAACTGATGGATAGGGTGATCCGCATCAGGAAAGGCGCTGCTGGCCGCAATAAACAGACATCCCGGAAAACGGTTTTCGCGGACACGTTCCGCCAGTGCCGTGTAACGGGCAAGCAGTTTATCTTCACAGGACAGCGACTCATCCAGCAGAATGCGGCGCTGCCAGATATCAATCTGATTACCGTGGTAACGCAGGCAGTCGTAGAGCAGGTCATTACGGGTCGGCCAGAAAATCCGCAGGCGTTCGGGATCAATGTCCAGGTTATCGTTGAGGGTGGCTTCAGACATCAGAAGGCCGTGGTTTTCCAGCAGACTCAGTGCCTGATTGAGGACGTCTTCACGTTGCACAGCAGGTTCTCCCTGATAAAGGCATATGATCCAGAATAACGTGAGTGCTGATGAAAGGCGAGAGACGCAGGTAAATAAAATCCGCCCCGGAGGGCGGATTTATCAGTGCAGGGAATTACAGAACGACACTGCCGATCAGGAAGCCGAAGCAGACCGACAGTGCGACACCAATGGTGCCAGGGATAAAGAACGGGTGGTTGAAGACCAGTTTGCCGATACGGGTGGTACCGGTGTCATCCATCTGAACCGCCGCGACCAGGGTCGGGTAGGTCGGCAGGATAAACAGACCGGAAACCGCAGAGAAAGAGGCAATGGCAGTCAGTGGTGTAACACCCAGCGCCAGTGCCATCGGCATCAGCGCTTTGGCGGTGGCGGCCTGTGAATAGAGCAGGGCAGAACAGAAGAAGAAAATAACCGCCAGCAGCCACGGATGCTGCGTGATTAAATCACCGGCAGTCAGTTTGATCCACTCCAGATTTGCCTGAACGAAGGTATCGCCCAGCCACGCCACACCCAGGATACAGATACAGGCGCTCATCCCGGCTTTAAAGGTACTGGAGTTCAGGATGATATCCGTCTCTACCTTGCATATCAGGGTAATAAGTGTCGCGACACTGAGCATGATAATCAGAATGGCGTTGGTGGTGGACATAATCGGTTCAGACAACAGCCCGACACTCTTACTGTTGACAACCGCAAAGACCACAACGGACAGGACACCGAGCAGGAACAGGAGAACAGACAGTTTGGCAGCTGGTTTGATGGCAGCTTTTTCACTGCGGTTCAGTTCCACCACGCCTTCAGCAAGACGTTTCTTAAAGACCGGGTCATTGGCGAGTTTGTCATCAAACAGCCAGGACACAATAAAGGACATCAGGATGATCGCGACAAAGGTGGATGGCAGCAGGATCATCAGCAGATGCAGGTAACTGACGCCCATCGGCTCCATGACCGATGACATATACACCACCGCCGCTGAAATCGGTGATGCGGTGATCCCTATCTGCGCGGCCACAACGGCGGTGGAAAGCGGACGGGAAGGTTTAATCCCCTGTTCTTTGGCAACTTCGGTGATCACCGGCAGGGTTGCCAGTGAAATATTACCGGTTCCGGCAAACAGTGTCAGAAAATAGGTGACGATCGGGGCGAGGATGGTGATATAGCGCGGATTGCGGCGCAGCAGTTTTTCAGTCTGCTGAACCAGATAATCCAGCCCGCCCGCGACCTGCATGGCAGAGATTGCAGCGATAACAGCCATTATAATGGAGATAACGTCGAACGGGATGCTGCCCGGTTTCACGCCGATGGCGGCGAGGGCAAGAACCCCCAGTCCGCCGGCAAAACCGATACCTATCCCTCCGAGGCGCGCCCCGAGATAAATGGCCAGCAGTACGATAATAAATTCGATGGCTAGCATAAGTGCTCCTGTAAAATCCCGTAGAAAAATGTTAAATTTTTGTAGTAGGGTAATAAAAAAGCACGTTACCTTGCGATGACGTGCTTTTGTGTTCTATGTATTTCTTATTATTATATTAGTCATCAAAGCGTTTTGCTTTATAGGCCGGATTCTTTAAGTTCTCAATTGAGAAAATATCATCCAGCTCAGCTTCTGTCAGAAGACCGCGCTCCAGAACCACTTCGCGCACACTCTTGCCGGTTTCCGCACAAATCTTACCGACGATATCCCCGTTATGGTGACCGATGAACGGGTTCAGGTAAGTCACGATACCGATAGAGTTGAACACATACGCTTCACAAATTTCTTTGTTGGCGGTAATACCGGAAACGCATTTCTCACCCAGGTTGCGGCAGGCGTTGCTCAGCAGAGAAATAGATTCAAACATCGCCTGGCCGATAGCCGGTTCCATCACGTTCAGCTGTAACTGACCTGCTTCGGCAGCCATGGTGACGCAGACGTCGTTACCGATGACTTTGAAACACGCCTGGTTTACCACTTCCGGAATCACCGGGTTCACTTTTGCCGGCATGATAGAAGAACCCGCCTGCATTTCCGGCAGATTGATCTCTTTGAGACCCGCACGCGGACCGGAGGAGAGCAGACGCAGGTCATTACAGATTTTGGAGAGCTTCATGGCCAGGCGTTTCAGCGCACTGTGCAGCATCACGTAAGCACCGCAGTCAGACGTTGCTTCGATCAGGTCTTCTGCCGGTACACACGGCAGGCCGGTCACTTCCGCCAGTTTTTCCACCGCCAGTTTCTGATAGCCCGGTGCGGTGTTCAGCCCGGTACCAATCGCGGTGGCGCCGAGGTTAACTTCCAGCACCAGCTGAGCGGTGTGATGCAGGTTTCTGATCTCTTCTTTCATCAGGATGGCAAAGGCGTGGAATTCCTGGCCTAATGTCATCGGAACGGCATCCTGTAACTGGGTACGGCCCATTTTCAGGATATCTTTGAATTCATCGGATTTGGCATCAAAGGTGCCTTTCAGATACTCAACAGATTTAATCAGCTGGGTAATTGAATTGTAGACAGCGATACGGAAGCCGGTCGGGTAAGCGTCGTTGGTGGACTGGGCTTTGTTCAGGTGATCATTCGGGTTGAGGAACTCATATTCCCCTTTTTTATGGCCCATCAGTTCCAGGCCGATATTTGCCAGTACTTCGTTTGTGTTCATATTCAGTGAAGTACCGGCACCACCCTGGAAAACATCCACAGGGAACTGATCCATACATTTACCGTGGATCAGGACTTCATCGCAGGCTTTGATGATGGTATCCGCAATCGCACGCGGAATAGTGTGCAGTTCTTTATTCGCCATGGCAGCGGCTTTTTTCACCATCACCATGCCACGGATAAATTCCGGGACATCATTGATTGTACGGTCGCTGATATAGAAATTTTCGATAGCCCGCAGTGTATGGACACCATAATACACATCGTCCGGTACTTCGCGTTTACCCAGCAGGTCTTCTTCGATACGAAAATTATTTGACATGAGAACCTTCTTTGATTGAATGGTTGTCTTACTTAATAGTAAAGACAGCAATTATATTATTTTGTCCGATATTAATAGAGAGTATCACTTAGTTTCTTGCATTCTCAGTGATGATATTCTGTATTTGCGTTGAATCCTTTTAGCCAGATCACTTATTAACTGAAATGTTTGCACTATTATCACTCTTATGTGCGATAAATCACAAATATCATGTGCGATTCCGGCACATGCCGCGCTTGAAAACGTCTGAAATGACCCCATCATTATGAACATCCATGACTAAAAATCGAATTTACAGCGCGTCTCTTAGAAGTAGTTCACAAAGGCTGACAAAGGGGCGGTTTTTTACATCACAGTGCACCACATAAGGAAGACGTTATGCGTTGGTTACCCCTTATCCTCATTTGTCTGCTGATCTATATTGAGGCGGTCATTTTTGTTCACGTGGCATCCGCCATCGGTGTGTTTATGACACTGGTGCTGGTGGTGCTGACATCCTGTCTCGGCGTATCTCTGGTGCGCAATCAGGGAATGCGTAATCTGAGTCTGATTCAGCAGAAAATTCAGGCGGGTGAGAGCCCTGCGGCAGAGATGATCAAAAGCGTCTCTCTGGTGCTGGCCGGTATCCTGCTGGTCCTGCCGGGCTTTTTCACCGATTTCTTAGGGCTGCTGCTGCTGCTGCCGCCGGTACAGAAACTGCTGGTGTCCCGTGTGCTGCCGTTTATCCGCGTGTATCAGCCGCGGACGAACCCGTTCGCCGGTAACGCGGCAAACCGGGGGAATGTGTACGAAGGGGAATTTGAGCGCCGGGGTGACACTCCATCTCAGCGGCTCAACCAGTCACCGGCGTCACACAACGATGATAATCCGCAGGATAAACCCTGATATCTGAACAGTTTGGACAGAGACCGTGAAATTTCGTATTTTTTTCATCTCTGCCCCCTTGAACTTGTCCGGAACTGACCCCATCTGCTCAAACATGGCAATGGTATTAGTATCCGGCCTGAACCTTTAATCCACGTTATTTGATACGGATTTTTTTACAGGAGATCTATCAATGAAAATTCGTCCTTTGCACGACCGTGTTATTGTTAAGCGTAAAGAAGTTGAAGCGAAATCAGCGGGCGGGATCGTCCTGACCGGTACAGCGGCAGGTAAATCGACCCGTGGTGAAGTGCTGGCAGTAGGTAACGGTCGCATCCTGGAAAACGGCGAAATGAAACCACTCGACGTTAAAGTCGGTGATATCGTGATTTTCAATGATGGTTACGGCGTAAAAGCTGAAAAAATTGATAATGAAGAAGTGCTGATTATGTCTGAAAGCGACATCCTGGCGATTGTCGAAGCATAATTACACCGTACTGGTTGTACTCAGATCTTCTTAAACCATAAAAGCATTCGAAGGAATAGAAATAATGGCAGCTAAAGACGTAAAATTCGGTAACGACGCCCGTGTTAAAATGCTCCGTGGTGTCAATGTTCTGGCAGACGCAGTAAAAGTTACTTTAGGTCCGAAAGGCCGTAACGTTGTGTTAGACAAATCATTCGGCGCACCGGTTATCACTAAAGATGGTGTGTCTGTTGCGCGTGAAATCGAGCTGGACGACAAGTTCGAAAACATGGGCGCACAGATGGTGAAAGAAGTTGCCTCCAAAGCGAATGACGCTGCGGGCGACGGTACCACCACTGCAACCGTACTGGCTCAGTCTATCATCACTGAAGGCCTGAAAGCCGTTGCTGCGGGCATGAACCCGATGGATCTGAAACGCGGTATCGATAAAGCCGTTGTTGCAGCCGTTGAAGAACTGAAAAAACTGTCTGCACCATGCTCTGATACCACTGCAATCGCGCAGGTAGGTACTATCTCTGCAAACTCCGATGAAACCGTCGGTAAACTGATTGCGGAAGCGATGGATAAAGTCGGTAAAGAAGGCGTTATCACTGTCGAAGAAGGCACCGGCCTGGAAGACGAACTGGATGTTGTTGAAGGTATGCAGTTCGACCGCGGTTACCTCTCCCCGTATTTCATCAACAAACCGGAAACCGGTTCTGTTGAGTTAGAAAACCCGTACATCCTGCTGGTCGACAAAAAAATCTCCAACATCCGTGAACTGCTGCCGGTTCTGGAAGGCGTTGCCAAAGCAAGCAAACCGCTGATGATTATCGCGGAAGATGTTGAAGGTGAAGCACTGGCAACACTGGTGGTTAACACCATGCGCGGTATCGTGAAAGTGGCTGCGGTGAAAGCACCGGGCTTCGGCGACCGCCGTAAAGCGATGCTGCAGGATATCGCAACCCTGACCAACGGTACTGTTATCTCTGAAGAGATCGGTATGGAGCTGGAAAAAGCAACTCTGGAAGACCTGGGTCAGGCAAAACGTATCGTTATCAACAAAGATACCACCACTATCATTGATGGTGTGGGTGACGAAGAGACTATCGCTGCACGCGTTGGTCAGATCCGTCAGCAGATCGAAGATTCAACCTCAGATTACGACCGTGAAAAACTGCAGGAGCGCGTAGCGAAACTGGCAGGCGGTGTTGCTGTCATCAAAGTCGGTGCGGCAACTGAAGTTGAAATGAAAGAAAAACGTGCCCGTGTTGACGATGCTCTGCACGCAACCCGCGCAGCCGTTGAAGAAGGTGTGGTTGCCGGCGGCGGTACTGCATTAGTCCGCGTTGCGGCTGCTCTGACTGCCCTGACCGGTGATAACGAAGATCAGAACGTGGGTATCCGTGTTGCGCTGCGCGCAATGGAAGCACCTATGCGTCAGATCGTTGAAAACGCAGGTGAAGAACCATCTGTTGTTGTTAACACCGTGAAAGGCGGCAAAGGTAACTACGGTTACAACGCAGCAACCGAAGAATACGGCGACATGATCGCAATGGGTATCCTGGATCCGACTAAAGTAACCCGTTCTGCTCTGCAGTTCGCCGGTTCTATCGCGGGCCTGATGATCACCACTGAAGCGATGATCACTGAACTGCCTAAAGACGACAAAATGGATTTAGGTGCAGCTGGTGGTATGGGCGGCATGGGCGGCATGGGCGGCATGATGTAATCATGTAGTCTGACTGCAATTGTTTGCTGAAAAAGCCTGTAAACTTATAGTTTACGGGCTTTTTTATTAACTTCATTTTTTAGTGCATCCCATAATATCCTGATCTCTTCCCCTTCTTCAACTCAAGTATTTCAATTTTTTCCGGCGTGATAGGGGATGCTTTCGGTGTTTTGCACGCTCACTCATCCCGCAACTGTGTCATTGTGGAAAGCCCGATATTTATGGCTTCAGCCGCATCCGCTACCGTATAATTCTGGTCCACAACTAACTGAGTGGATTCACGTCTGAATTCTACACTGAGATTTTAAAGCACCTATGTTGTTCTGAGGCGAGCATATCACCTCTGTTCAGGTAGCCAAATTTATTAAACCACTACAGGTTAACAGAATATTTGAAATGTAGAGCTCTGTAACCGAACAGAAGGTTATCTACTTTTATATTTGTAATATTGCCATATATAAAACGAAGGGTATTATTTCAGTATGTCATATTGTTAATGTGACATACTGTATGCGTTACAATAGTGGATAAAAAACAATTAATCACGTAGTGAAATCATTTATTATTAAGGGCATATGATGTCTGAAACTCTTCACCGCACAGGCGATACTGCTGGAGCCTATGTTCTCAAGTCTCTCGAGGATATGCGTCGTAAACTATTAGACCTTACTGCACGTAATAGATTGCTCAACTTTCCGATTGATAAAAAGCATTCTTCACTACGTATTATCAACGAATTGCCCGATCAGCTTTATAAAACCTTAATAGGCGATAAAGTGATGCAGTTTGTGCCAGTACCCGATCCTACAAAAGCTCAGCTTCAACAATATGGCTATCTGGGGAAAGATGAAAAGCAGTGTGAAATTAGTCTTAAGGCTGCACCGGATGCGAAAGCTTGGGCTGAAAAATTAGGTTTACGTACTGATTTTGAGCTGTTTACTGAGGCTCAGCCTAATGTGTCTAATTATGAGTATCAGGTGATTAAGAAAGCCAGAAATACTATTGAGCAGTATCTGCAAAATAATAATGGCCTGCTTTCTGGAATTCGTCGTGCTGGAGTCAATGCAGATTTACCAACACAACAGCTTGCTATGTTAATCCAAAAACTTGGTTATAAGGATCTTGGTGAGTTTGAGCGTGACACTAAGGCGGGGATACCACTAAGAACTGCAAGTATTCAGGCATCTTTGACTGATGATGATATCCAAACGCTTCACTTCCCATCAGAACTTGAGGCGCTGCTGCGCTCTATTCATGGTAAAGCGAAAACCTCTATCGAGGAGACTGGAGCTGGCATCCTTTATTTGGCCTTAGGATTTCTTGAATGGTATGAGTCTGATGACTCTAATAAGGAAAGATATGCGCCGTTGTTTGTTATTCCGGTTACTCTTGAAAGAGGAAAGTTGGACTCGGAAGCTGGGCTTTATCGTTATCACCTGAGCTATACTGGTGAAGATATTCTACCCAATCTGTCTCTCAGAGAAAAATTACAGAGTGATTTTGGTATTGCGCTGCCTGTACTTGATGAAAATACGCTTCCGGAAGCTTACTTTCAGCAGGTGCAGGCGATCATTGAGAGAAATAAACCACGCTGGTCGGTTCGTCGTTATGGTGCATTGAGCTTACTCAACTTCAGTAAAATGCTGATGTATATCGACCTGGATCCAGCCCGCTGGCCCGCTGGCGAAAAAAATATTGCTAATCATGAAGTGATAAAACGCCTTTTCACATCGCAGACGGGAGAAGGTGGGAGTTCAGGTGTTTCAGCTGAATACATGATTGATGAGATAAACCAAATCCACCAGCAATTCCCATTGATTGATGATGCTGATAGTTCTCAGCACAGTGCATTGATTGATGCGGTTATGGGGAAAAGTCTGGTGATTGAAGGGCCTCCAGGTACGGGGAAGTCACAAACAATAACTAACCTAATAGCCGCCGCTATTTTAAACGGTAAAAAAGTCTTGTTTGTCGCTGAGAAGCTTGCCGCTTTGGAAGTCGTTAAAACACGTCTGGATAAAGCGGGTTTGGGAGATTTTTGCTTGGAATTACATAGTAATAAATCTCATAAGCGAAAAGTGTTAGACGAAATTCAAAAGCGTATTAATAACCGGTCATTGGATACTCCCCCCCTTCATATTGAGTCAGAGATTGCTCGTTATGAAGAGTTAAAACGCGAATTAAATGATTATGCTTACGAAATTAATCAGCCATGGGAAAATACAGGCCTTACTATTCATGAAATATTCACTGGTGCGTCTCGTTATCGCCGAATGCTCAATATTGAACCGAAAGATTTACATATCGAGGGGTTATCTGGGAAAAAACTCGACCACTTTGCTCAATTGAGACTTAAGGATCAGATCGATTCATTTGTTAAAGTTGTTCATGAATTTCGCTCCCAACTGGGGGAACAAGCACAGCTTTCTGATCACCCGTGGTACGGGGTTAATAATCTAGAAATTCAGCTGTTTGACAGTAACGGTATTGTTGCTAATTTAGAGAAATGGCAATCTGGGTTGAGTAGATGGCAGCAGAGTATTGGAATTTTCTTCGGAAAATATGAATTATCGAAAGAACAGCTGAATACTCTTACTCTGCAGCAGCAGTTTGTCGATGACTCTTGTCGTCTTCCTGCTTTATCTGAATTACTTAACTTTGATGCATTCAAACAACTAAACGAAGATAATAAGCACCAATTAAGGGAATGGTTACATAATTTTGAAGCTGTCCAATCGATCTATAAAGAGATGGCGAATCATCTTATTGCCGAGAAACTTAAAGCTCTAGAGGTTGCTATAGAGCTCCCTTATTTTTCTGATATTCCAAAAGATTTTGGCGTTTCTGAAAATAGCACGATTGGTGATGTTGCCAGATTTATCCTTTCTTTTGAACATCTAAACTCAGCTTTTGAGCAACATTGGGTTAATCTGTCAGATTTAATTAATTCACTGCCTGCAGTGCTGTCTTCAAAAATGACACCCGATCTACAGGGATTTAAATACATTGTTGAACTTATCGATCTTGTCGTTCAAATTCCTCCGGAGTTACTTAAGCAACGTCACGAATGTTTCGATGATGACGAAATAGACGATATATTAGATAATTTGGCAGGGCATATCACGCCGCTGATTAGTGCTCATGAGACTTTAAAAGTGCACTTTAAACTCGACGCAATACCTCATGAGGAAGAGCTCAAAAGTATTGAGTCAGAGTTGGCACGTTCGGGTATGTTCAGTTGGTTAAGTGGTTCGTGGAGACAGGCTAAACAATCATTGTTGAATTTATCCCAAGGGGTGAATGTTCCTTGGAAGGTGCTCTATAATCATTTGCCCTTATTACGTCAGTATGTGTCTGGGCTGCGTGAGTTAGAACAAGAAAATTTCAGTCGTGATTTAGGAGATAGCTATCAGGGTATTGATACTCCGCTTGATAGTTTGAAGCAGCTAAGAAAATGGTACAAAAGCGTCAGGATGACGTGGGGGGTAGGTTTTGGTCCTAATGTTGCGTTGGGCAGTGCCTTATTGGTTCTTGATAGCCAACTGATAAAAGGTATTCATCAGCTCAAGCATCAGGGTATTGCCGATGATATCAATATCAGCATCAGAAAATTATCCGAACTCCATCAGTTTCTACCTAACATCGATGCTTTGAAAGATGGAAAAATAGTATTGATTGGTGATAGCAACGGGTTAAAAGAAATTAATGGAAGGCTGATTAGTGCATTGGCACCTGTGCAGCAATGGTATAGAAATGATGCTATGTCGTTGCGCGATGTAAAAGAAAAAACTGCTTTGCTATGTAAATTACAGCTGATGCAAAACCAGCTTAAGGAAAAACCATCCCCTGAAGAGCTTTTTGGTGCACAAGAGCAGCTTCATTTTGGTTTTGAAAAGAAAAATGATTATGCACATTCGGTGATAGTAAATACTTTGGCATTTGATGATGCAATAAAGAAGAATATTCAATCTGAAGTGCTACTCAGCATCATCAAACGTCTTGGGGATAAATGCCATCTGGATATCCTTTACGATGACTTGCTCCATCTTAGAGAAATATGGCAAAGCCACCTTGCTCAGAGAGAAAACTTTATAGCGGAGACTCAGCTCGATATCGCACAATGGCAGTTCCGTTGTAACGACAGCTTGGCGGAGCTTATTACACGAAATGATGAAGCAATAGTTAAACCCCGCTGGCTGAACGGTTGGCTCAACTTTAACCGTGTGGCAAAAGAAATACACGATCAGGGACTTCAACTTATTCAAAATGCAGTATTTAACCGCGTATTACCGGTTGAGCAGATAGAAACAGGTTTAATGATGACGATTTACGATCAATTGGCTCGAGAGATTGTGATTGCTCGTCCACATTTGGTACGTATTTCTGGTAATCAGAGGTCTGTTTCTCAACAGACCTTCCGTATGTATGATAAGAAACTGAAGCTATTGCAACGCCAGCGTATAGCATCGATTATTGCCCGTAATCAGGTTCCACAAGGGAATTCAGGCGGGAAAAAATCCGAGTACACTGAGCTCGCGCTGATCAATAATGAACTCGGTAAAAAAATGCGCCATGTCCCAATCCGACAACTTATCAATCGTGCGGGGAGGGCATTAATCCAGCTTAAACCCTGTTTTATGATGGGGCCGATGTCAGTAGCTAATTACCTCCAGCCAGGAGAAATTGACTTCGACTTGGTGGTAATCGATGAAGCTTCTCAGGTCAAACCTGAAGATGCACTGGGTGTCATCGCTCGCGGTAAACAAATCGTCGTAGTCGGTGATCCAAAACAGTTGCCTCCAACTAGTTTCTTCGATCGGGCTGATTCGGATGACGGAGAAGATGAGGATATTGCGGCAGTTAGCCTGACAGATAGTATCCTCGATGCTTCATTGCCTCTATTTCCAATGCGCCGCCTTCGGTGGCATTACCGTTCACAACATGAAAATTTGATTGCTTATTCTAATCGTCATTTCTACGACAGTGATTTGGTGGTCTTCCCCTCACCTAATGCGCAATCGGCAGAATATGGCATTAAATTTTCACATGTGAAAAATGGCCGTTTTATCAATCAGCACAATATAGAAGAAGCGAGAGTTATCGCTTTGGCTGTGGCTCAACATGCGATGGAGTATCCTCAGCAATCATTGGGTATTGTGGCGATGAACTCTAAACAACGCGATCAAATCGAGAGAGCTGTTGATGAGCTATGCCGTGAAAACCCACTGATAGATACTGCAATTGGTAAGCTGAGGGAGCATGCCGACCCTATTTTTATCAAGAACCTTGAGAACGTTCAGGGGGATGAGCGAGATGTCATCTTCATCTCCTTTACTTATGGGCCCGGAGAGGCTGGCGGGCGTGTATTTCAACGTTTTGGTCCTATCAACTCAGATGTTGGTTGGCGTCGTTTAAATGTACTCTTCACTCGTTCTCGTAAGCGCATGCATGTATTTAGCTCAATGCATGCTGATGATATCCAAGTAGCAGAAAGTACAAAGCGCGGGGTTAAAGCTTTACGCGGTTTCCTACACTTTGCTGAAAAAGGCAATATGGATGGTGTAGGAATTTCTACAGGAAAAGCTCCGGACAGTGATTTTGAAATATCGGTGATTGATGCATTGAAAACTGCAGGCTTTGACTGTGATCCACAAGTGGGTGTTGCAGGCTTCTTTATAGATATTGCTGTTCGAGACCCAGGTAAACCTGGCCGTTATTTGATGGGAATTGAATGTGATGGGGCAACTTATCACTCCGCAAGATCAGCACGCGACCGAGACCGTTTGCGACAAGAGGTCTTGGAAGGCTTAGGTTGGACAATTTCTCGCATATGGTCAACGGACTGGTTCAGTAATCCAGATGAAGTTCTTGGGCCTATTATCCGAGAATTGAATCAACTCAAAACAACACATACAGAGGCTCAAATAATTGTTGAAGAGCATTTCTCTGGTGTATTGGTCGATGATAAATACTCTAAAGCTGAGGACGTAGTCGATTATAGTCATGTGTCCGAGCCCTTGCATTCTCGTTTAGAAAGATTTGCCCAGGAAATCATTGCAGCTGAGTTTCCAAATGTCTCCTCAGAGCATCGTTTGTTGAGACAATCGATGATTGAAGCTTTAGTTGAGCACCAGCCTCTTTCTAAGTCTGAGTTTGTTGAGCGTATTCCCAAGTATTTACGAGATGCCACTGAACCTAAAGAGGCCAGAATGTTCCTTGATGCGGTTCTCGAAATTATTGATGGGCATGATGTGGCGGTGGGATTTTAATCAGGGGGTTTTATTTTATTTAAGGATTAACTCATTGTAAATCAAAGGATTGGTTGTTTTTGTTCAACATGATGTAATCATGTAGTCTGACTGCAATTGTTTGCTGAAAAAGCCCGTAACCTGATTGGTTACGGGCTTTTTTTGTCTGTCCGGTTTGTATTTTATAATATCCCACTGTTTATCATCATTATGAGGTATTATTGAGAGATACCGCTGCTGAAATGGGGGAGTGCCGGATATGCTGGATTTTCTGAAGAATTACGACAACTTAACCGTCAGTGAGAAGAAAGTATTAAAATATCTTACGGAAAATATTGCCGATATTCCCTGGTTAAATATTAATGAATTAGTCGCCAAAACGTTTGTTTCCAAAACGGTGATTATCAATTTATCTCAGAAATTAGGTTTCAGCGGGTTTAAAGAACTTAAATTTCAGATTAACAATCATATCCTCTCACAAAATAAAGCAGAGAAAAAAGCACCTGCATCCTATAAAAAACAGCTCGAGAATAATATTCATAAGACCTTCACACTGATTAATGAAGATCAGATCCGCGATTGTGCAAAAACATTGCGCGGTTCACGGAATATCTTTCTGGTGGCACGGGGAACCAGCAAGGCAGTCGGTTACTATCTGGAGCATTTATTATTTTCGCTGGGACTGCACTGCTTTTTTATTAATGATTATAACCTTTCTGACTCCTTTACCCGCCTTGTCAGCAAAGATGACACTGTGATTTTTATCTCCCTCTCCGGCGGAACCAAAAAGATCATTGAAACCGCAAAAATCGTTCAGCTGAAAGATGCCCATATCATCAGTATGACCGCCTTCCACACGAATGAACTGACCACATACGCAAATAACACACTCTTTTGCTTCTCTGACAGTTATGACACCAAACGGGATGACTCAAAGTCTAGAACAGGGTTTTTTATCCTGGTGGATTTATTAATTAATGAGCTGGAAAGTTTGCTGTAAATAAACTCATTATTTAGCTTAAGTTGAATTGAATGCTTTTTGTTCAATAATTCCTGCTGTTTTTAAAAGAATCGTTTATTCAGAAAATCATTAACAAAACGTCTTAAAAATTATTATCATCCTGATTTTTAAATCATTATCGCCTGAAAATGACCCGGGTCATAATTTAAGACCTGAGATAATATTTAAAACCGTACCATCATTTCATTTCAAAAAGGCAATGCTAGTATTCCGAGTAATGTCAATATTCTTCATCGCAAGGAAACACTATGGCTAAAAGAAAATTCGGAGAGTCGATCCAGCGCTTTGGCCGGACACTGCTCCTGCCAATCGGGGTTCTGGCTCCGATAGGTATGATTCTGGGGATCAGTGGTGCATTAGTGCAGACCTACATGATTGCCCGGTTTCCTTTCCTCGGAAATGAAACGGTTAACGCACTGCTTGTCAGTATCCGCTCTATTGCGGGCGTTATTTTTGACAATATTCCACTGCTCTTTGCCATGGGGGTTGCCTACGGGATGAGCCAGCGTGATAAGGGGATCGCGGTCTTCGCCTCCGTGGTGGGGTATTTGTCGCTGATTATCACCATGAATATCTGGCTGGTACTCACCGGCAAACTGGCTGATCCGGCCATTATGGGACAGGTGGGGCAAATTAAGGTTCTGGGGATCCAAACCTTAAATATCAGTGCCGCCGGGGGGATCATTACCGGTCTGATTGCCGCCTGGGCAACGGACAAGTTCTATAACCTTGAGCTGCCGACTGCCTTCGCCTTTTTCTCCGGTAAAAAATCCGTTTCCATCATCATGGTCGGCCTGATGATTATGGTCGGCGCGACATTACCGTTTATCTGGGAAGTGCTGGTTCAGGGGCTGATGAAGCTCTCTGCTGTCTTCCTCAGCCCTGTCGGTCCGTTCTTTACGGCGGGTGGTGAGCGTCTGTTTATTCCGTTCGGTCTGCCCCCTTTTCTTTTTCACATTTCCCTGCCCCCCAGACCCGACCAGATTACGTATGCCCGCTTCTGCCTTACAAAAAAAAAAAGTAAACCACCAAGATATTATGAGGGTGAGTTTTAACGGACCGTTACGTAATCACCAGGGTTCAATCTACTCA
>OLIL01000668.1_pt1 | contig 16179 bp, 17 predicted proteins | sample 1609701 | NCBI WGS metagenome assembly OLIL01 (sample SAMEA4350146, study PRJEB24818) | metagenome | biome: human; feature: gut; material: faeces | place: Denmark | collected 2013-09
GCATCCACCATCTTCTCTCCAGCCTCTCCGAGCAATGACCCCGGACTACAGACAAGCTGCTCCCCTATAGCCCCTTGCACGCTCAAATACACCTCCTCGTGAGAACTTGCCCCAACGGGTAGCGCACGCTCGAAATCCACCTTGTCAATCGTCACCATCTTCGCTTCCTTTCTTGTTTGCTTGTCCACTCACCACCTCAGAATCCTTGTTCTCATCGAGTGTCGTGAGCTGGATCATTGGAACATCTACCGTGTATTTCTCAGACCATCCGTTGTAGTGTAGAATCACATGATACGGCTTGGCCATCACATCATGAAACGCCTTCTCCACGGCCTGTTTCAGGGTGAAGAGCTCACGTTTGTCACTTCCACTGTTGTTCATCTGGCTCTTGCCCGGTGTGGCTCCCACGAGGTTGGGGTGCACGCCGAATGCAAAGCACAGGGCATTTGCTGCTTCCTGCATATCATCGCTCCAGTTGCCACCCTCTTTCTTTGACCCATCAGTGATGGTTGACACTCTCACCATGCGGTTCTCCTTGCCGTTCGGGTCGATGTAATACCCGCTCACCAGGGCCTTGCCAGCATTTTCCACGCCGCAGACAAACTCGATGATGTCGCGTTTCTCCTTCTCCTTTCTCTCCTTTCGCTTGTCTGGATCCGAGATCATCTCATTGTCGCACACGTTGTCCCAGTAGTCCTCATGGACTTCTATCTGTATCCGTGGCGCCGATGTGTTCTTAATCATGAAACGTTTCGAGATTCCTATGAGGCGGTATATGTCAAGCCATGCATCCCTAAACACGCTCGTATAGTATGGCATGGGGTAATACTGTAGGCCAGGCGTAGGCATACGACTTAGGATGGCAAACTTTCTCTGACCAGTGGGAAAGCGGAACAATCCCGTCTCCGGGTCAGGTCGTAATCCCATACGTACCTCCAAATCACCCAACGGATCCCAGAAGTCCAGAAGTGGAATCACCTCTATCTTCTGCTCGTCAAAATGGCCTATCCTAAAATCGCCGAAGAACACATGTTCGATATTTCCAGACTTCGTCGAAGGCGCATACTCAAAGCGGCAGAAGGACGCATCCTTGTTCCTGACATTGACAATCTTCTTCCCATCCCTGCTCAGTATGACGCATGTCACAGAGAAGTAGTAGAACTTCATATCCGTACACTGTTCCAAGAAGCACTCGTGAAGGGAATTGCGGAGGCAGAAGTCAAGGATCTCACGATTATCAGTATCCTTGAAGTCCTCCCTATTGACAAAGCGGATCCCCTGTCCGTAGCAGGTCATGATGTTGTACGCCTGACACTGCGCTGTGACCATATTGTCAAGAAGCGTATCCTGCACCTTGTAAGGAAGCATATTGTCAACACCAAACGGCACATATTGATAAGGCACGCCATTGACCGTGATAGGAATGACGTTTACGCGTCCGCCGTCCTCGTCGAACACCTCCGATGTATTTGAGCCAAATTCTGTTGTAAGAGAGTTCGCAGCGTTCCCGATTCCAGACGGGACGAGACGCCACTTTTCTACGCGTCCCTCCTTACCTATTTTTGCTAGCTCTAACTCCTTGTCACTCATAGATATACTTTCATTCCGTTAATCTCGTAAATAAACACTTCCGGAACCAACCGTATCTGTCTGTTCACGGGGTTCACCAATCTCACATATCCACCTCTCCAGTACTGGTGATGAATGATCCATCCACGATACTCCACCCGGTTTCCGTCAGACCGGAAAGCCTTAATGTTGAGCGTCTGCCTGCGCTGATAGGCCGTATCCATCAAGCGTTGCATCTCGCTGAAATGAATTGGGTTAGGCCCTTTTGTTTCCATAATCAGTTGAATGTGTTGTCAAAAGTATTATCGAAAACCCTTCCCTCTCGCTCCATCTCTACTACATTGTGGTTCCGTTGAGCATACTGATAGCTGAACGTGAATCTGGTCAGCTCGTCGGGATCATTGCTCTGTTCACTCTTCGACTCGGTAATGACGACTTCCTTACCAACGTTTGGTTTCCCGTTAGAGAACGTTACGATACGGACGCATCCAGAGCGAAGAACCTCTCCGAACCAGTCGGCCATATCCTCCGTGAGGATGCCCGTGTCAGCCTTGAACGTGCGGGTCTCCGTGATGGCGTAGTTCCTGTTTATGCCCCTTATATAGGCACTCTCCCTCTTAAAGCTGGGAGCCTTCGTAGCGGTCCCCGTGCAGTATATAAGCTCATCCACGCCAAAGGAGTTGACAAAGAGCAGGACAGGTGCGCAGTCTGTGCGTCGTGAGTCCACCTCATACTCCTGGAATCGTCCGCCCGCCTTGACGGTGTACTCCATCAGCTCCGCTCCCTCTTTTGCAAAATGTGCTGGGCTGACCTCGATGGTAGTATATCGGCCATTACCTCCAACAGGATCCAGCTCGAAGGTTTTCTCCGTGCCATCATCATAGCGTGCCGTGACGGAAGCCTCTTCCGTCCCAGCGTAATGCAGGTATTCGAGTCTTCCCATCCCCGTTACTTTCACACCAAGGAGAAGCGAAAGGAAATGGTTTTTCGTAAAATCCTCGCAGCCTGTCGGCACGTCCGCTTCACAATAGACTACTTCGAAGGTCTGCTTCTGTGTGGTCAGCGAGGCCGATGCATCTCCTTCTGTCAGTGTCACCTCCACGGAGGCGACGAGGCTCTTCCGGGCGTAGGGAGTGAGAAGATCTCCGAGATCGGCTAGTTCCACCAACCCATCTACGGGGAAAAGCGTCTCTGAGAAGACTTCCGTCGCATCGACGGCAATCTTCACTCCTAGGCGGTCTCCTGTGCACCCGACCTCCAAGTCTGGGATATTACGTGAGAGATATCTTCCTGACAGCCCCTGTTTGATAGTAATGCTCATATATGTCTGAATATACGGCAAAGTTACAGAGAGAAGAACGGTTCATAAAATACGGTTTTGCCAACAGACAAAACGAAAAAGCCGCCGACGCTCACGCGCCAGCGGCTCAGAATTCACTAACTTCTTATTATTGAAGCATTCTATATTTTATCAAAGAACGGCCACCGTCTCCAGCTTCTCGGCGATCCTTCTGATTCCATTCACAATCTGTGCTTTTCGCTCATCGCTCGGCCTGCGCACACCAATAGCATACTGTCTCATTACAGCTGCGCTGATACCAATCTCTCTCGAGACTCCTGCTATGTTGATAAAGTCATAGAAGTTGAAGAGCGATGGCAAGTCAAAAGCATACTCCACTTCCAAATTCGGCACTTCCTTTCCATCTTCCATAAGATCCATCTTGACTTCCTCCCATCCCTTAAGCATATCCATCATGGCAGACTTGGCACTAGCACCATAACCAAGGGAAGACGCTTTCACACAATCTACCCTCATGTAGCAGGAATAGTTTTTTTCTCCGACCTGTCTTTGTACACTTGCAATTACCTTCATATTTCACTTTTTTATAAAAGTTCAAAAATTCCCGTTCCCATTCCAAAAGTAGGAGCCGTCCGCCTCTTAACGGACGGCCCTAGCTTATTTCAGTAGATCTTCAAGAATCCTCTTTGCAGTAAGGCTCTTGATTTCCTTGCTTCCGTGCCTTGGAACTGCAACTTGAGCCCCCGTTTTCGGATTGACCCAGATGTCGTGTGAGGCACCATGTCGTTTCAAAAGGCATCCAGCCTTTCTCAACTGTCTAATGAATTCAGAATGTTTCATGAAATTAGTGAACTCTTGTCGTTTGACGGTGCAAAGGTAACAAAAAAGTTAGCACCAACAAAATTATAAGCTAACAAAAATGATAACACGAGGCTTTTTTAACATTTCGCCAAGTGTTAAGATAAGAAATGCACCAAAAGCGGCCTTGCTACGCCGTTTTCCGCACTATCTGTTTTGTCCTTCCTGCCCGGTAGTCAAGGCACTTATGCTAGGCAACCGGGCGTTTTTCGCGACTTTCAACCCTCTGAAAGTCGCGAAGGGGAGCAGCGCAAAGCGCTTTTGCAACCTTTTTCCATGCTCACGAACCGCAAATCGCACGTTTCCAAGATATTAGCGATTTGTGGTTCGGGGTCTCCGTCACACACTGCCTGTGCAGCCCCCACCGCCCTACGCCCCGCCCGCAACTGCCTTCCCTCGCTGGTGCGGAATATGTCAAGAGGTTTCCGATATTTGCAACCCCTAAACTGTCCTTTGGCAATTCCTCATTCTCGGTATGTGCGACCGTCGAGTCATCGTCGGTTGCCCATACTATGGACCATATGATCCAACCTATCTGCCCACGGCGGGGTGGCCGTGGAAGTTTGTCGTAAACGGTCTCCTCGCTGAGGGTGCTTATCCTTTGGTATGTGCGACCGTTGAGTCATCATCGGTCGCACATACCATGAACTATACCACCCATCCTGTCTGCCCATGGCGGAGTGGCCGTTGAAGCTTGCCGCAGATGGCCTCTCCGCCGCGGGTGTTTAAACCTCGCCATGATCCATGTGCTCTACAAGCTCTCTCATCATTCTTTCGGTTCTTAACGATTGGAAATGTAACGAGGGTTTTTGGAATCCGATAGTCGCTCCAAGAAAAAAGGCGAATGACAGCATACAGAGAAGGGGCATCCGGAACCCGGACACCCCGCATATATAGATGGAGCCCTTGCGGGCTACCTAGAATAGTCGTTGCTGGTCGTTGACCTGCCACCGATGACGGGGAACCTCTCTACACCGATGCATAAGGTGTCAAAAGCGTCGGAACCATCTGTACGGCTCTCCAACTTATCCTCTTCCGTCTCTGCCAGCTTTTCACCCGATTTGTCCTTCTTACCGTTTCTTACGCCTGCTGACGTGATGGAGATAAGAAGGTCGGGGTTGTTATCCCTGTTTATCAGTACCATGTGTTTTGCACGTCCACGTAGCATGCGGTTGATGAGCGCATTCTTCAGCACATGATCCATCGGTTTCCCGATGTATTTATCCCTGACGCTCCACTGCTTGCGCTTGAGCGACGTGATGATTAGCCGATAGAAAGCCTCGCTATGCGTACCGTAGGAATTACCGACAAACGTCGCGTCGTAATAGAATATTACCTGTCTGTGCCGATGATACCTATAGTAATCGTTGAAATCATCGAGCAGTTCAGGGATCTTCCGCTCGTATTTGACGAAAAACGATTTGAGGATGCGAAGCTTCCCGTCCTTTCCCACCTGGCCAACCACCAACCAGTTGATGAGAGAATTGGCATCGGATGCCAGGATAAGCGGAAGGGTAGGATCGAGATCCGAATCCTGCCGACAATCATCCGAGACACCGCCCTGATTGAGCGCATCAAGGCACAATACGGATTCATTTGGTGCAGTGTAGAGGTTGACATCCTCCCGCAATCCGCCATAAAACCCGTCTGCACTGATCGCGATCCGCTTGCACATTATCGATGTGGCAAAGGTAAGTGGAGGTAGGTCTCGTTTGGCGCGACGGACAAACTCCTCGCCCAGCAGAGCGAGGTTCTGAATACTCGAATATTCCTTATACAGAAGACATTTCGACCTTAGAAACGACAGTTGGCGGTCGATGCGCATGATTTTTCGCTGTATGGCATCCATGTCTGTAGTCATAGTAGCCATACGCCGCACCGCCTTCCACCTCGCATACACCAGCCCCTCGATGGCCTCCACCAGTTCCCCGTCCATGTCATCCCTGTACCCAAGGAACCACGAGCCTTTCTTCGTGACGGGCATATCGGATGTAATGGTCATTCCATGATGCAATGGGAACTCGCGGAAATACTGCTCGTTACCTCGGTTCGCCTGGAAAGTCTCATCTTTGAGCTGTTCGAAGTTGATGAACTTCGCCTCGTCAATGATGAGATAGTCAAGCGACATGGAATTAGACGTTCCGGACCTGTCCTGGGATATGATATTGCACACAGATCCATTGTAGAACGATATGGTATTCTCCCAGTTGGCAGGCGTAAAGATTGGCGTTTTCCAATGGAGGGCTTTCCACGGTCTCTTTCCAACGACATAGTGGAGATCCCTCTTGAATCCCCACCGCTCCAGGTGGATGAGCATGGATGGTAGGATGTTCGTCAGGCACCGCTTAACCGATGGCGACACGAAGCCCCCCATACTACCAGGCATCCCCTGAAAGCAGAACTGCATCCGTCCTGCTTGTATCGCCCCTTTTCCCACGCCACGCCCTGCGACGATCACCTCGTCGCGGGTGTTCATGAGCAGGGAATACATCTGCGGGTCATTGAAGTACTGTCTATTCTCCTGCTCCGTCATCCGTCACCTCCTGGTATTCCGCATCCTCAATATCCCGTCCGTATTTTTTCTCCAATTTACGGATCTTATCACGAAGACCGACGACCTTGGCAATTCCAATAACCGTCGGATCATCGGTCGGAATGAAGTTTTGCGGTACAATTTTATCGAACTCCAGCTCTGGTTCATCATCCTTGTCCGTCCGGTTGTTGAGAATTCTCGCTTTCTCGATGCTGGCTACAGCACGCATGTCCCCCTTGCTCCTGGCAATCCTTAGGTCGTGTTCCAAATCCTGATTAATCTTCCATCGCATAAACTCCTTGGAAGCTTGCTGGAGGCTTCCAAGGAGAATCTGTGTGATATGAAGGTCGTCATAGGCCTGCGACCGTCCAATTCCAAACATCCTCACAGCATATTCCACGAGATCCTTGGAGGATTTCGTAGGGAACTGCAGCCAGTATGCGTACATACCGCGAAGCCGTTTCAACCGTTCACGTACGGCCACGGCGACACGTTGCTCCGCAAGCTCGTTGTCATCCATAACAACGAGTTTTGAGTATTGGTCTATGTTGATTGGAACACTCATGTCTCTATCATGCCTTGGATAGTCAACGCGAAGTCACATACCTTCTGTATGGCGAATGGCGAGCCCGCTGCTGCCGCATCGAGCAGAGTCCTTCTTACCTGGTGGAGCGTCGTAACGGCCCCTCTCCTATAAACTTCATAAGCCTGTGTGCCGTTAGACCTGACTTCGTCCTCAAACCCCTTCTGGTCATACCCCAAAAGGACGCCAATCTCCGAGGGAGACATCAGATCCATCGCCAGCTCTTCTATCCGCTTTAGCTCTTCTATCGAAAAATCCATCCAGTTTAATCGATCTATGTGTTATGATGTTGTCCAGGCCGTCAAAAACTTGTTGGAAAGCCTTCTCCGACACTGTCACCATTGTACACTCCGCCCGGTCTCCGTATGTCTGGTTTTGCGACGATATGACCGTAACCTTCCATTGCTCGTTCTTTACTAAGACCACCTTTGAGTGGTTCTGGGCGAGAAAGACATGGTCAAAGCATCCCTGCATCAAGCGATACAGCGTCATGGTCTTCCTCGATGCTTTCATATCGGCCACCAGCATTGCGCTCCCTACATCGCCTTTCTTTCTCAGATTAAGGAATCCAGAAAGGAATGCGTCGCTGGTAGAAAAGGTGCTCACCCAGACATCAGCCTTCCCGGTCTGTTGGAGAATCCACCCCAACAGACCGAGCGTATGCAGTCCTGTGCCGAGGTAGTACTGCGTCGGCGCGATCCTCAATGGGCGGAGTAGCGTGTCAATATTCCTCCCCCTTGCCATCGGCATCGTTGGTAGTGGCCTCCTCTGCAGGCTTGGAGATCATAACGCCCGCGGCAGCAAGCTTGCTAAGCAGGTCGTTTCCTATTGGCTGATGATTCTCGTTGAGGATCCGTACGCGTTCCTCCACCAGTTTTCGCAGTCCCTCGTAATCCTCAAACGCTTTGCCCTGACCAGTCTCTTCCGCTGCCAACTTCATGTTGAGCAGTTTCTCAAGATTCTTGCTGATATAGGAGCGAGCGTTGGTAATGCTCTTCGCCAACTTCATCGGGTCTGACACTTCCTCTCCCTGCTCCTCGTCATTCTGTGCGACGTACTCGTCGTAGCGCGCAAACTCAGCCTTGTACTTATACCAAGTATCCTTCAAGGCATTGAGCGACTCAGCGAGGTCACATGGCTGTGTGATGGCAAGGCATCTGTTATACAGCTCCTTGATCTTCTTCCATCGCTCCGCGTTCTCCGCCCAGATGGCCTGTATGTCCTGAGGTAATCCGTCATGGTCCGGACGTCTTCCGTTACGTCCTGGAAGTATGTCTTCAGCCGCCTCGGCTATCACATCGCCATTGACAGGCTTTGTCGGAACGACCTCTTTCAGCTCACCGAGAAGTTCTGTCGCCTCTTTCATCACGTCCTGACAAGTCTGTCCACGCTTCCGCATCGGAAGGAATTTACGCAGCTCATATTCCACTGTCTTCACGAAGCGTTGAGGACATGTAGAGACGGTTTGGAACAACTGCCTGTTCCTGTTGAGCTGCAGCAGCATCAGCGCACCTTCCATGATATCCGCATCATCGGTATGTTCAGGCATGGCAAGCCACGCCTCGATGCGTTCCGTCAGTTGGTTGTCAATTTTCATTATTTAAATAATTTAGAAGAGGCGGCATCATTAGACAATGACAACCGCCTCCAGGTGTTTTACAATTAGCCAAAGAAGAGACTATTTGTCAGTTTGGACATTTCACCGTTCTTACTCCTTCTTACCAGCCGAGCTCGCCGTGACCAGCTTGCCAGTCGCGCCATCGATGTCGCCGTCCTGTGTGTGAATCTTACCCGTATAGAACGGGGCGGGATGAAGATCTGTCACCACAGCCTCCACCGCCGTGGTGTTGGCATCGGTGGCCGTCTTGCCAGTGTCCTGCTTCAAGGACAACTCCGGTGAGAAGTCCTCTGATCCGATGATACGCGCCTTGCCGTTACGTTGGAAGAACAGATAGATCATCTCGTCATTGTTCATCTGGTCGATGTATCCCGTGGCCTCTTCCTCCGTGCCTGGAATGCCGAATGTCAGTGTGTTCTTGAACGTCTTACAGCCGTCGGTACCCTGGTTCTCTACCTGCAGCTGTCCATCATCCTTGACGATACCTACCTTGGTGAAGTACTTGTCGGCAGCGAGCAAATAGTCACCCTTGGCTACGGCAGCCTCTTTCAATGAAGCTGGTGCGTCGGGCACGGAAGGGTAGGTTACTATGTCACGCTTGGAGACGCTATACACATAATCACGAATACCCGGCAGTTTCTTCTGTCCCGGGCACTTCTCCAAATCTTCATAGATGGAGGCATTTTTCGTGCATTTTGCCATAATTGTTATCTATATTATTGGCGGGAGTGTCCTGGGAAACCGAACACCCCCTACTTGACTACATTGTTTTTTTCATCGCTACGGCGAACACCTCCGGCGACACACTCTCGAATTGCGTGCCGAAGAAAAGGTTGCCAATGAAATCTACGTCGTAGTGGTTATCAAGCGAGCGCTCTACGGTATAGTTCTCATCGGCTGTCTTCTGGTTATACAGCAGCAGAATATTGTTCTTCGGCGTGAGGAGCATGAAGTCCATCGGCACACAAGACAGCGGTACCAGCTCCACGTTCTCGGCACCCTCCAGGACCCGCTTGTCGTAGCTCTGGTTATAGGGGAGCGCACCGTGGCGCGTCTGATACGCCTCTGTATAGAAGTGGTACAGCCTGCTGTTGATGAACATCTTCAAATCCTGATTGCGAAGCACATCGCTGATATTCTCGCCCCAGTAGAAATCCTTCAATGCGTCCTCCGCATTCTCCTTGGTGAGAGATTCGTTGAAATAGTAGAGGTTCCCAATGGACTCGGAGATATACACTTTCTTGTTCTCATTGGTGCCAGCAATATCGTTGTCGATGATCGTCTTAAAACCATTGAAGAATGACGCCGTCTTATCAAAGACAGTGCCGTCATGTTTGGCCGTGAACGCATTCATATACAGACGCTCGCCGAGCTTCTTAAGAATGTACGCACAGACCTGTACGACATACGGGACGTTTCTCAGTCCATCACCTTTAGTGATGTCGCTACCCCAGATTGACTGATAGATAGCGTTGGGGTCAATGGTCTCCACGCAGTTGCCGAAGAACGTCTCAAGCACTCGACCGTCGAAATTGACATCCGCATTGTGCTTCTTGTCCTTTTTGTAGTTTCCGATCTCGAATGTGCCGCTCATCTCTGTCACCGTCTCACGGTAGCGGATACCCGTTCGTACCGAGCAGTGCTGGAGCAGCTTGTCCATGGCAAGCATGGGCTGCACGATCAGTTCCTTTCGATAGGTCTGATACGTCTTGGAGAGTTCCGCTGGGGTAAAGGTCACATCGCCTACTTTCAGTTTCGTATCTGCCATTTTTAAATGCCTTTTACAGAATCAGCAATGGCCCGTGCAGTCAAGGCTGGCTGCTGGTCTGCTGGATTCCCGTTAGTACCATCCTTCGGGGAAGTGCTTCCCTGAAGGTTCTTAATCTGCTCGTCCTTCTCATCGAGTTCCTTGCGGGCTTTCGCCAGCTCGTCCTTCACTGTAGCCAGTTCCTTGGCTACTCCCGTAGCCTGCTGCGTGGCCTGTCCAGCTTGCTCCGCCTCCTCCTTGCTTCCCACAGAGGTCTCTGCGAGGGCCTCGTCGAGTTTCTGAGCCTGCTCCGCGCTAAGCGTGAGATTGCCATCGTCTGAGATTGTGATCCCAGAGACGCCAACCGCATTCTCAATGCGAGAAAGTGCTGCTTTACTCATTTCTTTTTTCTTGTTATTGACGTCCGTTAGGTGGAGCAGGTTCTTGACACCCTGCAGCGTCTTTTGCAGAAATGTCTGAGTTGGATTGCCATTGCCATCAGCCACGAGACTCATCGAAGAGGAGTCTTTGCTCTGATCAGGCAACGGCGGTATGCCTGCCTCCTCATATATATTATTGTTGATGCTGAAAAGATTGACAAACTGATTCGCATTTCGAACAGAGGCCTTCTCGTCCTCCTCGTCTTCTCGCAGTGAATCCACGAGACCAAAGTCAACGGCTTGCTGCGCTGTGAGCCAATTGCCCTTCTTCATCTGCTCGGCGCATTCCTCCTTAGTCTTTCCAGATTTATCTGCGTACATTTGCGCCAGTGCGTCGTCAAAGGTGTTCAGGTCATTCCGCTGCTTGGTCACGGTCTTGATGTATTCATCCAGCTGCTCCTTGTTCTGCTGGTCGTACTTAAGGATGAGCATCGATGTGTTGTGGATGAGGAAGAAGCTTCCCTTAACAATGTCGATGGTCTTGCATCCCAGCATTGCTATGGTGGAAATGCTCGCGTTCATTCCGAACGCATGCGCATGTACCTTGCCATGATCCTTGAACAGCTGGTTCATCTCCAGTCCATCTTTGACATATCCTCCCAATGAGCAGAACGCCACATGCACGTCTTTTCCGCGATTCAAGTTGAGCAGATACCGCAAATAGCCGGTGGACAGGCAGTCCCATCCTCCGATCATTCCTGATATGACTATATCGTATTGCATTTTGGTTGGGTTTGATTTCGAAAGCAAAGGTAATATATTTCTATTATCGCCAAAAACACCCTCTAAGGGACCATTTGCGGTACTGCATACGGCGTACTCCACGTGATCGTCACCTCATTCCATTGGTTTTCCGACGGTTTATCTGGGTAGTTTATTTGTATGCTGAAAACCGGGAATGGTCGTTTGTTTGTCCCTACAAGAAAGGATTGACCGTCCAGCGCCCTCAGTCTGTAAGCGTATTTCTTCCCGCTGTCAAGTTCCTGACAAGTAAAAAACTTGACAGTTGCCGTATATATGGACTCCTTGCTATCTAGTTTCTCGCTGACGACCAATGACGGATGTGGTCTGGTCGTCACCTTTTCCCAGATAATATCTTTAGGGATTCTTACTATAGACGGAGCCACTTTCACTAGCTTCTTCAAGTTGGCGCACTCTGTACGCTCAACCGAAATTATTAATTTTGTCGAACTTGCTGTCATTTCTATACCTTACCCACCATTCGCACCGGAACAAAAACACCCTCATGGTGGAAATGATTTCAAAAAAAAACTCACTTTTCTTATGCTATCCCCTTAGAACGTCTGCGAAGATCGACCCCATTCTTCAAATACGAGTTTCGCATACGCTGGAAGCGCATCTTCAGGGTGTAGTCATACTCAGTGTCTATCCCATTGTTCTCACACCACGCCCTGATACATTTGAGAAGGGTGCATCCACAGCGTGACATTTCGTTGAGCTCTAGCCACATTTGCATCTTGAACGTGTCCTCGATCACTTCTGTCAGTGCAGCGCACGCCGTTTTCGACATATAATTCCAGCATATTGTCTTGCGTTGCTTCGTCTCGGGTATTGAGACGGCTACGCAACCTTCACCCGGCTTCATCGGTACATAGTCCTTACCTTTCGGATTCAGCGCCACGAATCGCCTGATGCAGGCGTTCTCCGCCGATCGGGCGGGGAATGTGACAGGATCTCCGAAATGGTAAGTAAGCCATTGCGCGAGAAAGGGTTTCACCTCCATGTAAAAGACCATCTTGCTCATCTCTTTCCAGATATTTTTCCTACAAAGGTAGGAAAAATATCTCGTGTTTCCAAATTTATACGTAAAAACAGAACACTTTCTTTTCGTTTTTTTCACCTCATTCTTCTTTTTTGGGGGTACGCCTTTCTTCTTGGTCTGATTTCGTCAGAAAAGTTTGCAACCGCGAAAATCTTGTTACCACATCTGTAATGTGTTGATTTTCAATGGTTACAATCTTCGTCGTGTTCTGTTGCAAGTTTGTTGTCTACGCCCATTTTTTGCAACTGGCAAGTCTGGACGAGGCTTGGTAACAATCTATTTCATTTTTGCAACCACTTGTTACCCAAGTTTGTTACTTTTGCAACCGCAACCAATCTTCTTATATTCAATGGTTTAACTTCTTTTTCAAACATCGGTTACAAAGTTGCAAAGTTTTGGAACGAAAAAGATAGAGGGGTGGTGGGGAGAGCGAAAACGGCGATTGTTCTATTTCGGAACACTTTTGCAGGTGGCCACCAAACGAAACGGTGGCCCTGCTCACGCAGAACCACCGTTTCGAAAAAAAACAGAACTATGAAATCTTAGAACGGTGCGTCAGAATCTTCGAACAACGACTGCTCCTTTGGTGTGTCGGGCGCTATATCCATCTCGTTGACGGGCTTGCTTCTGACGTATATCATATCCTTAACCACCTTTTTTCCTGGGGCGACCTCCACCTTGCGCTGGATGCGGCCCGATGAATTAAGTAGATCCTTGGGATTCATCTCCTCAATCCAGGGGCAGAACTCACAGAAGGCCTTCATCTTCTTGGTGAAGCTCTGCATCGTGATCCTGTTGACGTTGGCATATCTCGCATAGTCTGAGAAGACGACATCACGTTCCAGATACTCATCAAGGTGTTCCCCTTCCATCGAGAAGTACCCATTGGCCCAATCCTCGAAGTTTGTCCCCATGTCGGCCTTATACTTCCGTCGGATGATATTCTCCATGGGGGGTTGTGGTTTCACGCCACTGTCCATCACGGACAGATAAAACTGGCAGCATTGCAGCCAGAAGTTGAGGTCTGCATTCCACTCCTCCTCCGTGTAGTCATAGGCGTAGAGTGTCTTTCCGAAATCATCGCGTATCGATCGGTTGTCGTAGTAATCATTCTCCTCCGTCTTTTGGTGATACCAGTCAGAGAAGACCATGTACAATGATCTCGCCTCCGAAGACGGATCAAAGTCTGTAGGAACGTAGTTCGTCGTAAAAGCCAGCTTCGGACTGTCGTCAAAGCCGATCGTGAACGAATGGTTGTTCTTCGGGTTTACCGTCATGTCGGACGTGATGTTATCATAAAATAGCCCGAGGTTAAGGTATCTGTCGCAGTCGTCCACGAGGAGAAGATCCGTGTCCTGTGTCACCTGGTCAAAGACGTGCGGATTATCCATCAGCTTAGGATTGCGTCCAGAGAGCTTGACAGTTTTCATCATGAACGACAGAACCCGGAAGAAGAAGCTCTTGCCACTACGTCCGTTGCACTCGTCGTTCTCTCCGATCTTGTTATCCATGGCCATAGGTGCCCATGCTCTGACAAAATCTTTGTAGCGATGGAGCATGTAGCCAAACGTGAATATCTTGTTGATGAGATTCTGCTTCTGTTCCCATATCTCCAAGTCACTGAGACCTTCTCCCGCTATGTCGAATGGGTGCGCCTCCAGGTATGCCTGTCTTTCCTCTTCTGGCCGCTCGTTGAAATTTGTCTCCGTTTCCTTTCGCCAAAACAAACGGCTTGTATTAATTAGGTAGCCAAAGAAATGACTATCCACGTTATGTATGTCTATATCGTAATACGGCTTTCGTCCTTCCTCTTTAACCTCCTTGATCTTAAACATTGGGTCCATTTTCTTGAATTGATGTCCGATCACATTCTCCTTCCAGACGAAGTTGCTAAAGTGGTCGGAGTTTCGATCCCTGACCTTGAATCCATCGTCCCCGATCGCTACGGGCTTATGTACTTCCACGGTAGCGTTCGGGAAAAAAAAGAACTGTGATGTAGGTGTGAACGAAGTGAAGTCGAGTGTCACGCGGTCGAGGCTTTCCAGCGATGCTGGGAAAAGCTTGGAAGTTCCGAGAACGAGATTGACCACGGCCACCTCCTCATGCCTGTCCGTCACCCACGTCCTCACGAACTCTCTGATGTCTGTGACCTTGATTTGCTCCACGATGTTGCCATCGATATGAATAAATCGTGAGGTGTCAGAATTCTCGTCGCGCAGGATGAAATACCCGTTTAGCGTTAGGAAATTATAGAGATAGGCCGTATTGATCTCATACTTTGCCTTTCCCTTGTCTGTATAAAACACCTCCCAGAACCTGGCCGGGTATGCCAGATTCATCAGGTCCTTGAAATTTCTTTTTTCTGAACGGATCTCCATCCAGTCCCGCAAGTCCTTGCGGGATTTGCCCCTATTGTCGTGATACGTCTGCAGCCATTTAGGTAGCCAAATTGTTCGGATATCAATATATGTAAGGGCGAGCTCCCTGCCCTTGCGGATTCCCGTCTCGTCAATGTCCGGTATGTTGTATAACACCTCGACGTATGTCATAATCTCTCTGTATTCCTCCGCGGAAAGTCGGTACGTCTCGGAATTGAACCAAAGCGGATGGAAGCCCATTGACCGGCAACACAACGAATCTCGCTCTCCCGAGCAGATAAATGCCTCGGGAAGCTTCTTGGTTCGATAAGGTTTGCAATCGTCGTGACAGCTATTCCACGCCCTTTCCTCTTCCTCGTTATATTGGCGATACGCCTCTTTCAGCTCAGAAAGTCCGTTGATGTAACGCTGTGGCTTTTTCCCAGCTGGCGTGTAAGAGAATCTAAACCCTTTATCACAATTAAGCGGCTCGTACACCTTGTAAAACTTTTCCTCCTCACCCTCACCGTTGGCTGGTTTTACAAGGCACTCGCGCATGAAGATAGGGTAGTGAGAATTGGATTGTTTAACATAAAGCTCTAAAGCAGCCAAAGGAGAATAAGAGAGGTTGGAACGTAAACAGTTGGGAATGAGTAGATTTGCACAAAGTTGCCAAATCGGCATAAAGCAAGCGAGTGAGGAATATTGAAGTAGTTCAGTTACTAAATCGTGAGCCACAGTTACCTATGCAAAGCAGGTAACAATGCGGAAAGGCGACTTTGTGCATCAACGGATTTTATTGCGCTGATTCTCAATGTTTTGCGTATCAAGGAACGCTTACAAAATGATTATATTTGCACACTCAAAATGTAAGCGTTATGAAAATCGAAAAATTTAAGGTGTTGCTCTACCTAAAAAAGAGCGGAATGGACAAGAACGGAAAAGCTCCCATCATGGGACGCATCACGGTGAACAGGACTATGGCGCAGTTCTCCTGCAAGTTGTCTTGCACTCCATCGCTTTGGAATCCTCGTGCCAGCCGATTGGAGGGCAAGAGCAAGGAAGCCGTGGAAACCAACAAGGACATCGGGCAGTTGTTGCTTTCCATCCAAAAGGCTTTCGATGTGCTTGTGGAAAAGAGAACGGACTTCGAGGCTAAGGATGTCAAGGAGGCCTTGCAGGGCAGCGTCAAGACACAGACCACCCTTCTCTCCTTCGTGGACGAGCATATCAGTGAACTCAGCACCCATGAGGGCATAGATATGGGATCAAATAATATTGTTGTGTTTTTAACAATCCAATATTATTGCTTACCTTTGCGTCATGAATAGAACTCAGCCCATAGATTACAAGTCCGTATTGTCCTTGTTTCTTCCCGCAGGACTCCTTGA
>OLIL01000671.1_pt1 | contig 16073 bp, 10 predicted proteins | sample 1609701 | NCBI WGS metagenome assembly OLIL01 (sample SAMEA4350146, study PRJEB24818) | metagenome | biome: human; feature: gut; material: faeces | place: Denmark | collected 2013-09
CCGACTGGCAGTATGGGCAGCGGTATTTCATGCGGCCATAGTTCTGCGTCTCGGCGATGAAGGTCTGGCCGCAATGGTTACATTTGACGGAGAATCTCATATCGCCGCAAAGGTACGAAAAATCTTAAATACCCGAAAAATTATAAGCGCAAAAATGCTGCTCGGCGACAGATTGTGGGCTGATAGGCGCCCTGCGGGCCGTGGTGGACCAAGAAAGAGGCGAGGGGATGTGTGGAAAAAGAGTTTCCACGACATCCCCTCGCATAGTTTTTTTTTTACTATCCCTTAGTCCTTAGTCGATCCACTTCACGTAGCAGAAGTCCTGACGGTGGGGAAGCAGGTCGTTCTTCGGATACATTCTCACGGCACACTTGTAGGAGCCGGCCTCGTCGGCCTCGAATGTCACCTTGAACGTGAAGAGGTTGCCCTCCTGCTTCACCATCTCGAAGGGATACACCTTGTGGATCTGCAGGTCGTCCTCGCTATGGCTGCTGAGCGTCACCAGTTCGAGTCCGATGGCGTCGTTGAGTCCCTGCTCGTCGATGGTGTAGGAGAGAGTGACGGGTTTGCCTGTGGCGACGTCCAGGAGGGCCGTCTCGTCCTTATCGACCACATGGATGGCGTCCCAGCGAGCGGCGACGTTCTCCTTCCAGAGGGCGATCTCCTTGGCCTTGGCGTAGTTGTCGGCTACCAGCTCCTTGAAGCGGTCGGCCTCCTTGTTGTAGAACTTCTCGTAGTAGTCGTCCAGCTGCCGCTTCATCGTGTAGTGGGGGGCGATGGTGGCAATGGAGTTTTTCACGACCTTCACCCAACCAGCGGAGTAGGCCTTGCGGCCGCGGTTGAAGTAGAGCGGGATGATGTCGTTCTCGAGCAGCGAGTAGATGGTGGCTGCGTCGAGCTGGTCCTGGTAGGCCTGGTTCTGATAGGTGCGCTCCTGCGGCAGGGCCCAGCCGGCACCCTCGCGGTAGCCTTCCACCCACCAGCCGTCGAGCACGGAGAGGTTGACCACACCGTTCATCTCGGCCTTCTCGCCCGAGGTGCCACTGGCCTCCAGCGGGCGCGTCGGCGTGTTCATCCAGATATCCACACCGCTGACGAGGCGGCGGGCCAGGCGCATGTCATAGTCCTCCAGGAAGATGATCTTGCCCAGGAACTGCGGCATACGGGAGATCTCGAAGATGCGCTTGATGAGGCCCTGGCCGGCACCGTCGGCGGGATGGGCTTTGCCCGAGAAGAAGAAGAGCACGGGACGGTCGGGATCGTTGACGATCTTCTCCAGACGGTCGAGGTCGGTGAAGAGCAGGTGGGCGCGCTTGTAGGTGGCGAAGCGGCGGCAGAAGCCGATCATCAGGGCGTTGGGCGTGATGCGCTGGATGATGGACATCACCTTGGCGGGGTCGCCCTGGTTGCGGAGCCACTGCTGTGTGAACTTGTCGCGGATATACTTCACGAGCTTCTTCTTCAGCGCCATGCGCGTCTCCCAGATCTCCTCGTCGGGCACGTCGTAGATGGCGTGCCAGATGCGCTCGTTGCTCTGGTCGTAGAGGAAGTTGTCGTCGAAGTAGGAGTCGTAGAGCTTGCGCCACTCCGTGGCCGTCCAGGTGGGGAAGTGGACGCCGTTGGTGACGTAGCCGACATGGTTCTCCTCGGGGTAGTAGCCCTTCCAGATCGGGGCAAACATCTTCTGGCTCACCCAGCCGTGGAGCTTCGACACGCCGTTGACTTCCTGGCAGGTGTTGCAGGCGAAGACGCTCATGCAGAACTTCTCGTTGTGGTCGTCGGCGTTGATGCGGCCCATGCCGATAAACTCATCCCAGCTGATGCCCAGCTTCTCGGGATAGCCACCCATGTACTTGCCGAAGAGGTCTGCCTCGAAGTAGTCGTGGCCGGCCGGCACGGGGGTGTGGACGGTATAGAGCGACGAGGCGCGCACCAGCTCCATGGCCTCGTTGAAGGAGAGGCCGTCCTGGATGTAGTCGCACAGGCGCTGGAGGTTGCACAGGGCGGCGTGGCCCTCGTTGCAGTGGTAGATGTCCTTCTTGATGCCGAGTTTCTTGAGCATGAGGGTGCCGCCGATGCCGAGCAGGATCTCCTGCTTCAGGCGGTTCTCGTTGTCGCCGCCGTAGAGGTTGTGGGTGATGGGGCGGTCATACTCGGAGTTCATCTCGTTGTCCGTGTCCAGCAGGTAGAGTTTGATGCGTCCCACGTTCACGTGCCAGACAAGGGCGTGGACCTGGTAGTTCTGGTAGGGGATATCGATCACCAGTTGGTTGCCGTTGGCGTCGAGCTCGCGCTCGATGGGCAGCGCGTTGAAGTACTGTGCGTCATATTTGGCTATCTGCTGACCGTCTATCGACAACGACTGCGTGAAGTAGCCGAAGCGATAGAGCAGGCCGACACCACAGAGATCGACGTTGGAGTCGGAAGCCTCCTTGAGGTAGTCGCCGGCCAGCATGCCCAGGCCGCCGCTGTAGATCTTCAGCACCTGGTTGAGGCCAAACTCCATGCAGAAGTAGGCCACGGACGGGCGAGACTTGTTGACTTCCTCGTCCATGTACTCGCGAAACTGCTTATAGACGTTGTGGACCTTGCGCATCAGCTCCTTGTCCTTGACGATCGCTTCCTTGCGGTCGTAGTTGAGGCGCTCCAGGAGCAGAACAGGGTTGTGGCCCACCTCCTCGTAGAGTTTCTCGTCGAGGCTCTTGAAGAGGTTGCGGGCCTCATAGTTCCATGCCCACCAAAGGTTGTGTGCCAGTTCGTTGAGGCAGTCCAGCTCCTTCGGCAGTGACGACTTGACGTTCACTTCCTTCCACTGGGGCAAATTGGAATAATCCGATTTGATCTTCATAGCGTGTAGTGTTATCTATTGTTGTAATGTTGTTTCTATATATATAATGGATAGAGCGGAGTGTCGGGGCGCATCCTTGGCCCTTCTATTCCGCCCGCTTTTCGGCCTTGCGCAGCGCGAGGTCGTAGGCCTCCTCGTAGTAAGGGATAAACTCGCTCCACAGGGCCTTCTTTGAGAGTTTGTCGGCCTTGCTCCGGCAGGCGCGCACCTCCTTGGGCGTCATGGCGGCGAAGCGTGCCACGGTGGCCTTGATGTGGTCGGCTACCTCCGAGAAGTTGTAGTCGGTGCGGTGGACCACTTCCACGCCGTCCTCGATACTGGCACTGGCGCCCTTGACGTTGTTGGCCCACAGGCCAAAGCCGGCCAGGTCGGTCGTGATGCAGGGCACGTGGAAGGCGACGGCCTCCAGCGGGGTGTAGCCCCATGGCTCGTAGTAGGAGGGGAAGACGCAGAGGTCGTTGCCCAGTACGGTGTCGTAGTAGCTGAGATCGACGATGCCGTCGTCGCCCGTGAGGTAGCAGGGCATGAAGATGAGTTTCACGTTGTCCTCCTGGCGGTTGGCCATGTCGAGGTGGCGCATCATGCCGACCACCTGGTCGTGGTCCATGTCGCCCAGCAAGTGGGTGAGCATGGGGTTCTCCAGCGGCGTGTCATGGCTCTTGCGCTGCTGCAGCCGCTCCTGAAGGTCAGCCCGCGGCCCACTCACCCAGCCTGGCACGGCGATGAAGGCGACGATGGGACGCTGGAGGTCGGTGTCGTGTCTGAGGCGGTTCATCGCCTCGATGAAGACGTCGAGGCCCTTGTTGCGAAACTCGTAGCGTCCTGAGGTGGAGACGATCAGTGCCTCGTCGCCGATCTGTGTGCCCAGCAGGGCGTTGGCTATGGCCAGCAGCCGCTTGCGGGCCGTCTTGCGCTTGCGCGTGAACTGCGGTCCGACGGCCACGAAACTGTTGTCGAAACCATTGGGGAGCACTACATCGACGGGCTTGTCGAGCAGCTCGGCACACTCGCTGGCCGTGATCTCGCTCACGGTCGTGAAGCAGTCCACGTGGTGGGCTGCCTGCTTCTCGATCGAGTGTTTGCTCTCCATGTTGAGCTCCTGTGCCATCTGGTCGCCGTTGTAGGCCCACAGATAGTCGTAGAGCGGCTTGTTGTTGCCCGCAATGCTGCGTCCGATACAGGTGGCGTGGGTCGTGAAGATCGTGGCTACCTGGGGCACGAGCTTCTGGATCACCAGGGCGGCGGAGGCCGTCTGCCACTCGTTGGCGTGGAGCACGACACGCTGGTCGTCCAGGCGGTAGTGGCGGTAGAAACTCTCCACTACCTTGGCGGCGGCCCAGCCGAAGAGGACGGAGTCGTCGTAGTCGCCAAAGGCGTGGAGGCTGTCCACGCCAAACTGCTGCCAGAGGCGGCCGTAGAAGGCGTCTTTCTCGTCGAAAAGCGGGCGCCAATCGACCAGGATGGCTACGGGGCGGCTCGGGATCGTCCAGCGTCCTACGCGCACGTGCAGACCTTCGCAGCGGGCCACGTCCTCCCATTCGGGGAAGAGGCTTTCCTCCTCGAAGTAGGGGCAAGGGCGGTCCTGCCAGCAGTCTGGCCCGATGAAAATCAACTGGTCGTGGATCCGGTCTTGGAGCGTCCTCGCCCGGGTGGAAAGCACGGTGTAGATGCCGCCCACCTTATTGCAGACCTCCCAACTGGTCTCAAAGATATAGTTGGGGAATAATCTCTCTTGTTCCATGAAAACAATCTAAAAATGAAGCCTCGCCAAGCCCTTTCTCCATCGTCCCGACAAGGGGGCGAGGCTATGGATGGGCCGCGAAGTTGCTGCAAAGGTACGATAAACTCGCCAATGAGCCAACTATTTGCGCATCTTTTTTGCCTTTGTCATGGCTTTGTTGCACAGTTTTTGCACACGCTATGCAAAGTGAGGCTTTCGGCCCAGGTCGCCGTCTTGCCCTGGCGGGATCGGGAGCAAATCAAAACGAATCACCTAAAACGGACAACCCAAACAACTCCTACAAGGACGAAGCGCCAGGAGAATCCCTTGTGGGTGAAACTCGCTTTTAGACGCAGTTCGTATTTGTACGCGTTGTTTGGGTCGTATACGTTGTTGAGTCGTAAAACGTTGTTGAACCGTATGCGTTATTTGGCCGTATGCTTTGTTGGTACCGTATGATCGCAGGTCCACGGTCGCTCTTCTGTCATTGGCAAGCCACCCTGGCGGTGTCCGGCGTTTTGGCGCTCCCCCTAAGCCTTTCTTCTTATGCCTTGATCTTCGGATAGCGGCGGAAGAAGCCATCCAGGCGCAGGCGGACGACGCCGAAGAGCGCTTCGGAGAAGATACCTCCACTCATCTTGCTCGTGCCCTCGCGGCGGTTGGTGAAGACGACGGACACTTCCTTGAGTTTGAAGCCAATCTTGTAGGCAGTGTACTTCATCTCGATCTGGAAGGCGTAGCCCTTGAATCTCACCTCGTCGAGGGGAATGGTCTCCAGCACGCGCCGAGTGTAGCAGACGAATCCTGCCGTGGTGTCGTGGATGTTGACACCCGTCACCAGACGGACGTAGCATGAGGCGAAATAGCTCATCAGCACGCGTCCCATCGGCCCGTTGACGACGTTCACACCGCTGACGTAGCGGCTGCCCACGCTGAGGTCGTAGCCCTCGTCATGGCAGGCGGCATAGAGGCGTGGCAGATCGTTTGGATCGTGGCTGAAGTCGGCGTCCATCTCGAAGATGTAGCCGTAGTCGCGCTCCAAAGCCCACTTGAATCCGGCGATATAGGCCGTGCCAAGTCCCAGTTTTCCGCTGCGCTCCACGATGAAGAGGCGGCCTTTGAACTCGTCCTCCATCAGGTGGTGGACAATGTTGGCCGTACCGTCGGGACTGCCATCGTCGATGACCAGGATGTGAAAGTATTTCTCCAGGCCGAAGATGGCTCGTATGATCTTCTCTATGTTCTCCTTCTCGTTGTACGTCGGGATGATGATGATGCTGTCGCTCTTCTCCATAATAGGTTGGATTGATATTGTTTGCAAAGATAATGCTTTTTACTTGAAAGGGCGCAAGGATGAGGATAAAAAAAGTTTAACCCCATGGGTTTCTCCTTGTTCTTGCTGGTCGGAGTCCCACAATTTCCTTACTGATCGGGGTTCTCCACAAATCCTTGGTATTCCTTGACCAGTCCCGACATCACGCGCTTATACGCTTCGTCCATCGTGGTCTTGACATTCTCCGGTCCCTGCGTGGTGGGGTAGATGGGCTCGTGGATGGTAAGGCTCAGCCGGTGCCACGTCAGCCAGCGCCAGTCGCGCATGCGGGGCATCACGTCGAAGGCACCATTGATCGTCAGCGGGCAGACTGGCAACTGGAGTTCGTCGGCCAGCATGAACGCACCTCTTCTGAACACGCCCATGTGGCCAGTGAAGGATCGTGCTCCCTCGGGAAACACTACCAGCGACATGCCCTCCTGGAGCACCTCGCGTGCCTGGTCGTAGGTCTGGCGGATCTTGCTCGGGCCGCGCTTATCGACGTAGATGTGGTGGGCTGCCTCGCAAGCCTTGCCCACGAAGGGTATCTTGCGCAGTCCCTGTTTCATCATCCACTTGAAGTTGCGGCCCAGGAAGCCGTAGATGATGAAGATGTCAAACGATCCCTGGTGGTTGCTGACAAAGACGTAGCTCTGGTCCTTGCGCAGATGTTCCCGTCCTTCCACTTTGATGGGGAGCAGGCTGACCCAGATGATGAACCGTCCCCACCATTTGCCGGGGTAGTAGCCCCAGTAGTGTCCGTCGCCCAGCGTGCATCCGATCGTCGTCACCAGCGCACAGGCGATGGAACTGAAGATGAGGAAGGGCAGGACCACAAAGAGTTGATAAATCCTGTAAATGAGTTTCATGTTGTGTGTGTGTTTTAAAAAATATTGAGTTATTATCGATTCGGATGTTCTTGTCAGTTGGCCTTGGCGACCGGGTCGGCCGGCCGGCGCTTCGTCCTGAGCGTGATGACGGTGATCTCGTTGGGCATGTTCAGCCGGAACGGCACCAGCCCTCCCAGTCCGGCATTGACGTAGAGGTAGCGTCCCTGCTGCTCGTAGAGTCCCTTGTCGGGTCGGCCTCGCCACTGGGTCGGCCGGTGTCCGAAGAACTGCATCTGTCCGCCGTGGGTGTGTCCGCTCAGCGTCAGTTGGGCCGTGGTCTTGGGCAGTATGTCTCGTCGCCAGGCCGAGGGGTCGTGTTGCAGCATCACCACAAATGCCCCTGACCGCACGCCCTCAAGGGACTTCCTCGTGTCGGCAAGGTTGGGGAAGGGTGGTTCGCCGTCGTTCTCCGTGCCTGCCACGACGAGAGAGTCGCCACCGCGTCTGATGACGAGATGGTCATTGCGCAGCAACCGCCATCCCAGGGCGTTTTGTTCTGTCGCTACGAGCAGGCGCAACAGGCGGTCCTGAGCCTCGTGAGTGTCTTTGGCGTAGCTCGCATAGTCGTGGTTGCCGAGTACGGAGACCATGCCCTGAGTCGTACTGCGCAGCAGGTCGGTGTGGGGGAAGATCTCCTGGGGACGGATGTTCTGCACGTCACCCGTGAAGACCATCAGGTCGGCGTGCTGCCGGGCGATGGAGTCCATCTCCGCTTGGAGAATCTTCTGTCGCCAGCCGTAGAAGGTGCCGAGGTGGAGATCGGAGATATGGAGGATCTTGTAGCCGTCGAAGGCTGCGGGGAGGTCGTCAAACTGCAGCGTGAGGTGGTTTACCTTCACCTGTCTCACGCCGACGGTCAGACCATAGATATAGGCCAGCACGCCGCCACAGCCCAGCAGGATGCCGATATAGTGGCCCAGATTGATGCGCGGCCAGCCTGTCAGCCGCATCAGACACGACCCGAGGAAGGAGCACAGGGCAAAGATGGCCTTCGGACCGACGAAGAAGCCCAGCAGGAGCAAATAGGTGTTGAGCCAGGCAAGGTCGGAGGGAGCAAAACTCGGGAGCGACGCGAGGGTGATGGTATAGGTCGAGAGTGCGATGCAAGGCACCCACCACAATAGTCGCAGCCACCACGGCAGACTATATCGGCGGCGGAAATAGTGGACGTCGATATAGAGGTCGGAGAGGACGATGACCAACAGGAGGGGGATGACGATTCTTGCTATCACGGGCTCTGAGTGCTTCTATCTTGAATGGTCAGATGTTATCTTGATCTGTCAAACGCTATTTTGTACGGTCAAACTCCAGTTCCTCGCCACGGTAGCCCTCGTCGAAGGTGCCGTGGTCATAGACGAGGTGGCCGTTGCAGAGGGTCTGCTCCACGCGCCAGCGGAAGGTCTTTCCCTCCAAGGGGCTCCATCCACACGGACTTTGTATCTCTGCCTTCGTCAGCGTCCACGGACTGTCGGGGCGCACGATGGCGATGTCGGCATGGTAGCCAGGGCGCAGAAAACCGCGCTCTCTGACGTGGAAGTATTGGGCTGGATGGTGGGCCATGAGCGCCACCAGTTGCTCGATCGTAATCCGTCCCGCATCGACCAGGCCCAGCATGGCGACGAGGCTAAACTGCACCATGGGCATTCCCGAAGCGGCCCGTGCGCAGCCTCCTTCTTTCTGCGAGGGTAGGTGAGGGGCGTGGTCTGTGGCGATGGTGAGGATGCGTCCGTCGGTCAGTCCTTCGATCAAGGTCTCTTGGTCGTGGGCAGTCTTGACGGCAGGGTTGCATTTGATGCGGGTGCCCAGTCGCTGGTAGTCCTTGTCCGTGAAGAGCAAGTGTGCCGTCACGGCCTCGGCGGTGATGTTGGCGTCGCCATGGGCGGCGATCATCTCCAGTTCGCGGGCGGTGGAGATATGGGCCACGTGGAGTCTTGCTCCTGCCTCGGTGGCCAACTGGAGGGCCAGGGCGGTGGACCGAACACAGGCCTCCTCGCTTCTGATCTCGGGATGGTGCTCCACGGCAGGATCCTCGCCATAGCGCTCCTTGGCCAGTCGCATGTTCTCGCTGATGAGTGTGGCGTCCTCGCAGTGGCTCACGACGGGAATGTCGAGCTGGGCAGCCAACTGGAACACCTCTTTCAGTGCCTCGCCACGGTCCACGAGCATGTTGCCCGTCGATGATCCCATGAAGAGTTTGATGGCGGGCGTATGCTGCCAGTCGGCCTGACGGAGCGTCTCGGCGTTGTTGTTGGTTGCGCCGAGATAGAAGGCGTAGTTGACGGCGCTGTCTTTCCTTCCCCGCTGCCGTTTGTCCTCCCATGCCGTTTCCGTCGTGGTGGTAGGCACGGTGTTGGGCATTTCCATATAGGAGGTCACGCCGCCGTAGGCTGCTGCACGGCTCTCGCTGCGTATCGTCGCCTTGTCCGTCATGCCCGGCTCACGGAAGTGGACGTGCTCGTCGATGACGCCCGGCAGCACATAGCATCCTCCTGCGTCGATGACGTGGTCGTAGTGGTCCTCCGCCAGAGGGGCTTCCGTTCCGATGGAGGCGATGCGTCCGTCGTCGCCTATGGTGATGATGCCTTGTCTCGACACGCCCTCATTGACGAGGGTGCCGTTTTTGATCAGCGTGCTCATGATTCTCAGTGTCTATATATATAATAGGTATAGGGGAATGGAAGTCTAATAAGATATGGAGTCGCTCGCCATCTGGTTGGGCGTGATCGGAGCCACGTTGGCGTCGCCTTCGCTCATGGGCACGGCTGGCACGTCCTCCATCGTGCCGTTGTTGCGCTGCAAGGTCTCCTGGAAGTGCTGGTAGAACTGCTTCACGTCGGGGTCGTTCTTGAAGTTGTCGGGTGCCTTGGCCATGATAAACTCTATCCACGAGGGCAGACCGTCGAGGGCGGTGGCGAAGAGGTAGTCGTTGAGCCAGACGGGGTAGGCGTCGGGCGTGGTGTCATACTGGATGCGGGTGAAGAATCCCCACGGACCCAGGATGTTGTCGAAGTTGTCCGTCACGAATTTCGTGAAGAGTTTGTCGCCCTGCTCAAAGACTTTGATGGCCTTTTTGGCCAGCCGGATGTTGACCGTCGCCTCGTCCTGTCCGTTCATGATGGCCGCGCTCTGCTCGTGGTCGATGTCGGCATACTGGTTGCGGATCTGCACGAAGCGGTTCCAAAACTTGTTGAGTTTGTCGTTGAGTGGTGTGCCGCTGACCTTCTGCTGTGTGTTGTCGAGTTTGATGCTGATGTTGCCCTGCTCGATGACGACGGGCTGCGAGAGGTCCTTGTCGTCCATGAAGATGCGGGCGACGTGGGCACTATCTACTTTGCCGCTGAAGGAGAACTGACCGTGTACGACGTCGCAGGAGTCGAGGTTGGTCAGGTTGCCGTCCTTCGTCACCTTCAGATAGAGCTTCTGGCCGTCAAGGTCCGACACGTTGGAGGAACCCTGTATGTCGTAGGTGCCGGCACAGGAGGTGAGCGACAGGAGTGCGGTAATAGTATAGACGATCTTGTTCATAATATGTTTGACCATTTGGCCGAGGCGGTCTCGGCGACAGATCCTTTTAGATTTCGTTATTGATGGTTCTCTTGCTCTTCTTTACGCAGCTCGTGGCCGATGCGGTGGGTGGTGTACATCTCCAGCAGGGCGCCTATCAGCAGCGCCACCACCCAGTTGTTGTGGAAGATATTGACGTAGTTGGCATAGCCCGAGATGGACTGGGCAAACCAGGGCTTGAGGAGGTGGTAGCAGTCCTCGACCATGAACACGCCGGCGCAGACGAAGCAGGCCAGGGCGAAAAACTGGATGCGGCGCAGACGGCGCAGCGTGATGCTGGTGCCCTCATAGCGCTGGCGCGCTTGCATGGCGGCGAAGAGCAGGCTTCCCGCCAGCACCAGGAAGCAGACAAGGCCCTGGAGGATGAAGAACACATAGCAGCCGGCACCCGCCACCATCAGCACGCCGCCGGCGAGGAAGAGGAAGGTCTCTGCCTTACTTAATTGTTTCATAGAAAGCTGGGTTGTTGTCCGAATTATCGTCGTCGCTCAGCACGAAGACGTCCTCGTCGTCAGTCTTCATGAAATAGCGCTCGCGACCCACGCGGGCCATGGCCGAGGAATCGGCCCGGAGCTCGTGCAACCGCTGGTTGTTGGTCTGATAGACCTTCTCATACTTGGCGATCTCGTCCTGTAGGTCAGAGATCCTGTAGTCGTACTCGAAGCGCTTCATGAAGCAGTCGTCGCCCAAGAAGCCGACATAGAGCACGCCCATCACCACCACGATGTGGTATTTGAAGCGGCTGAGGATTCTGACGATATGTCCGGTAATCTTAATCACGTTCGATTTTTGTTTCTGCAAAAGTAAGTATTTAAAAGCATACAAAGGGCAAACGCTCTTGCATTTTTTATCTATTTAACCATAAAATGTGGATGGGCGCGAGGATTGTTACCAACTTTTTGCTACCTTTGCAATGTGATAAAGCCTGCGGGCGCCTTGGGGCGCTTGGTTGTGGCGTGGATGGGGGCTGCCCGTCTTGCGTCGCCGACATCAGGCCAAAACCTAACTCAGCCAATGAACGAATATATAGTTTCTGCGCGCAAATACCGTCCGATGAAGTTTTCCGACGTCGTCGGCCAGGACGCGCTGACCACCACTCTCCGCAATACGGTCAAGTCGGGCAAACTGGCCCACGCCTACCTCTTCTGCGGTCCGCGCGGTGTAGGAAAGACCACTTGTGCGCGCATCTTCGCCAAGGCCATCAACTGCGAGCACCCCACCGACAACGGCGAGGCCTGTGGCGCCTGCGAGAGTTGCAAGGCTTTTGAGGAGGGCCGCTCCTTCAACATCTTCGAGCTCGATGCCGCGTCCAACAATGGTGTCGATCAGATCAAGCAGCTCATGGAGCAGACCCGCATCCCCCCGCAGGTGGGACGCTACAAGGTCTTTATCATCGACGAGGTCCACATGCTCTCGCAGCAGGCCTTCAATGCCTTCCTCAAGACGTTGGAGGAACCGCCCGCCCATGTCATCTTCATCCTCGCCACGACCGAGAAGCACAAGATCCTGCCCACCATCCTCTCGCGCTGCCAGATCTACGACTTCGAGCGAATGTCCGTGGCCCATATCATCCAGCAACTGAAGATGGTGGCCGACCGCGAAAAAATCTCCTATGAGGAGGAGGCCCTGGGCGTGATAGCGGAGAAGGCCGACGGCGGTATGCGCGACGCGCTCTCCATCTTCGACCAGGTGGCGAGTTTCTCGCAGGGCAATGTCACCTTCGAGAAGACCATCGAAGACCTCAACGTCCTCGATGCCGACAACTACTTCAAGACCGTCTTCCTGGCCCTGGACAACAAGGTGGCCGACATCATGCTGCTCCTCAACGGCGTGCTGGCGAAGGGCTTCGATGGGGGCAACTTTATCGTCGGACTGGCCAGCCACATCCGCAATGTGCTCATGGCCAAGGATCCGCAGACCTTGCCGCTCCTGGAGGTCAGCGACCGCCAGCGCGAGCAGTATCGGGAGCAGGCGCAGAAGTGTCCGGCTCGCTTCCTCTACCAAGCGCTGCGCATTGCCAACCGTTGCGACGTGCAGTATCGCCAGTCGTCCAACAAGCGCTTGCTCGTGGAACTGACGCTCATCGAGATCGCACAGATCACCCAGCCCGAGGACGATACGGCGGGTGCGGGGCGTAGCCCTAAGCAGTTGAAAACCCTGTTTCAGAAACTACTCCGACAGGTGCAGCCAGAAAGGGGCGCGCAGGTGGCCCCGGTTGCACAGAGAAAACGGCAACACGCTCAGCAGACCGTGCAGCCGACTACGGATCAGTTGCAGTCTGCTGACCAAAAGGCTGACCAAAGGATGGAAGCGAAGCTAACTCAGCAGTCTCCCGAGACAGTTAGGACGGCTCCTCCCGCAGGGGCGCTGAAGTCGGCCAAGCTCAATCTCGGGCGCAGTATGGGAATGTCCTTTGGCGATATCCTGACCCACAAGGATAAACCCACGGCGGAGCAGACGGTGGAGGTGGAGAATGCCGAGGAGCGCAACGCCTTCACGGAGGAGGATCTCCTCGTCCAGTGGCGCGCGATGTGCACCCGTATGCCAGAGAACATGCGGGCTATGTCCACGCGAATGCGAAACCTCAGTCCTGTCATCACCGACTATCCCAACGTGGAGATCGTGGCGGAGAATCAGATCCTCTACGACCAGATGCTGACCATCAAGAGCCGCATCCGTGCCACGCTGGCCAAATGCCTGAAGAACGGCAGTCTGCAGGTCTCCATCCGTCTGGCCAAGCAGGATGAGATCAAGCCCCTGCTCTCGCCCAAGGAGACGCTCGACCAACTGGTCAAGGAGAATACTGCCGTGGGGCGGTTGGTGCAATCCCTCAGCCTCGATCTGGCCTGACGTGCTATTGCTCCCACCTTTGTCCCTGGAGACAAAGATACGGCGTTTTTTCGCAGGATTATTTTGCGGTTTGGAAAAAATGCCGTATCTTTGCACCCGATTTTTATCAATTGGCTCCGTAGCTTAGCTGAATAGAGCGTCAGATTCCGGTTCTGAAGGTCAAGGGTTTGAATCCCTTCGGAGTCACTTTTTGCCGATAGTGTAGTGTTGTCTTCTGACTTGATGCGTTAGCAGTCTTGTTGCGTCAAGTTTTTATGTCCTCCTCGTCTTTTTCCGATAATTCTCAACGACCGATTTTAGGTCAAAACTGTACGACCAACTTGTGTCGAATCCGCATGATTAACCTGTGGGCAAAATCGCATTCCTCGTGGAGAAAATTTTGAAACCTCGGGAGGAAACAAAAGTTTTATCTGACAGCATTCGTTTCGTATGTCAAGCAGAATGCATGCGAAACCGCATGTACGGTGGAGTGGGGGGCGTAAAATGCGAAGTAGGAGATAAATACCTATGATTAGTATTTACCTCCTACTCTACTTTTGGAAGCTATGAATGGCAAACTTTATTCGCCCATATCGCACGCTTTGCCGTTGATGTCGAAATCGAATCCAGTGTCTTGGTGGCATCTCTCCATCTGCTTACACACACTCATACCTGCACATTCGGGGTGCTTGAGAAGCCACTCTTTCAGAAAAGCCTCTTCTTTCTCTAAATCCCTGTCAAAGTTTGCTTCCCTGTCGTTCTCTATTCTGTTGAGATATTCTTGCATCTCTTCTGGATTACCGTAGGCTCTTGTCGGGATCATTATTCCGCCAAAATTTACGCTGTCGTCTTGTTTCTTGATAAGGCCATCGGGATTTAGTGTGACGTGAAATATTGCTTGGACAAATTCCTGGTCAAGCATGGTCATGCCAAACATCTCTGAAGACGTGATTGTAATATTCAGATCCCCCCCGTCTGTTTTCTCTATTGCGCCGTCACACAAATGGAACACCACAGAAGGTTGCTTGAAAAAGAGAATCTTATTTCTAACATAATTATCCTCACGACAGGTCATTAGGATATATTTGTCCTTATAGCACTCCACCTTCATAATTTCTTCTGTGTTGGCGTCATATATGCTCTTGAAAGTGACGCTGTCTACAACACGGACGTTAGCAGCTTTCGTCTCGGTATTCATGCTGTAAATAGTAAAAGGTTCGGTGCCTTGAGCATAAGCAAGGCAAAAGTCCTTTTGTTTGGCTTCTGCAAGTTTGATAATCTGCACTTTTTCTCCTAGAGTATCCACACCAATAGTCTGTTGTTTCACATCGGCAAACACGATATAGTGCTCTTTGCCAGTAGGGTCGTCAGACTTGTTTAGAATGATTTTTCCTTCTTTCTTGTACTGCTCAACTTTCTCGTTCACTAATTCTTGATTACTCTTACTGAATGAGCTAAGTGCCAATATTTCTGTCTTATTCTGATTCCAAGCAAACACACTAAGTGCGATTATTGCTATCAATAACAAAAGCGTTGAGGCTAATACAATAGGTCTTTTTGATTTTTTTTGCTTGGTTATAACTACTGTTTCTTCGTTACAATCCAGGCCATTTAATATATTTACAAAACTACTAACGCTTTGAGGTCGCTCGGAGCGTTTTAGCTTCATAGCAGCAGTTATCGCATTGCGAATATTTGGAGATATAGTATTCGGGATGGTAGGGGAGCCATTCTGTGAGATGCTAACAGCGTGTGGTGGTTTTTCACCAACAACCATCGTATATAAGGTTGCTCCTAGGGCATAAATATCAGACTGTGGCGAAAAGTTCTGCACGCCTCCATCGGAATATTGCTCAAGTGGAGAATAACCATGACTTACGCCAACAGGGGTTGATGTAGTGCCTTCATCTGTCAATAGATCATATTGTTTCGCAACACCAAAGTCAATGAGAACGACAGAATTATCAACTTGGCGAACCATAATATTGCTAGGTTTAATGTCAAGATGGTTGATATGCTTGCTATGTATGTAGTTAAGCGCTTCTGCTACTTCTTTGATATATTGTATTGCTACATCCTCTTGCAACTTACCTTGTTGTTTCAAAATGTCGCTAATCGAGCATCCATCAATATATTCCATTGCATAATACGCAGTGCCATTTTCTTCAAAAGTGTCATGTATGCGAATTATATTTCGATGATTAAGAGAAGATATTGTCTGAGCCTCTTTAATGAATTTGTTTTTGAAATTATCAACAAAATTACTGTCAGAGGAGATGTAATATACTTGATTTGTGTCTTCTTCTCTACAGCACATATCTTTCATGAAAAATTCTTTGATGGCAACCTTTCTGTTTAGGTTGATTTGAGTTGCAAGATAGGTGATTCCAAACCCGCCTTGTCCCAAGACTTTTTCTATTTTGTATTTACCTCCTTGAAGAAGAGTTCCTTTTTTAAGTAGCATAATACTATACTTTAATTCCGCAGCACTATAGATTGTTATGTTCTTTAAGCGACTGGTCAATAATAAGTTGCCCAGGATCATTTCATCTCAGAGAATTCACCTGTCTTAGTGCTGCAAAACAAACAAGAGAATTCGTCAATAGATACGGCAAAGTTACAAATAAAATCAGAGAAACTCTCTTTTAGTGGAGTGTTTTTTTTGTTCATCCGGAAAATCGAGTGATAGGTTTTGTTCATAGTTGTTTCCCTTGCAGCAACCCTTGGTCAGCATGGGCCTCAAAGAGACGATGTCCCCGCGAAGCTGTTCCATTACATGGCACTCTTTCTCGCCATGGCATAACTTGAGCAAGCTCAGTTCTGCTCATGGCTTACCGAAAGAGTTGTTACTTGTTGTAAAAGTTGTTCAAGTTGTCTTCTATGTGTCCACGTCGAATCACTCCATTTTCC
>OLIL01000684.1_pt1 | contig 15819 bp, 13 predicted proteins | sample 1609701 | NCBI WGS metagenome assembly OLIL01 (sample SAMEA4350146, study PRJEB24818) | metagenome | biome: human; feature: gut; material: faeces | place: Denmark | collected 2013-09
CTAGCTGACGCAATACTGGACAGAATTGTACACTCTGCACACAAGATTGAACTTACTGGAGATTCTGTAAGAAAAATAAATGCCAAAAAGAAGTAACATCTGTGGTAGATAATTATAACTAAAACTGCCCCGGGTTAAAATGCATTTTTCTTTTCATAAATCCAATGTTTTTTGATGGATCAATTGGGAATATAATAGTGGGTCAACGGGCTTTATATTTTCCAGGGGGTGCATATCTATTTTGAAGGACAAATTCATGAAGTGACACGCTCCATCAGCGGTTACCGTAAACCATCAACAGCCATTTATTAGGAAGAGTGTTCCGATGCCAATATCAGTGTGACACAGGTGGTAAATTACTCCCTGTTCGGTACTTACTATCTGGGTGATAAGATCAGTCATAATGGGGTTTTCTATACCTGTCTTTTGGAGAATGGATACAAGTTCAACGACATACGTATCCCGCTAGTCAATGGCTGGAAGGAAATAGAAACGCCATCATGGCAGCCCGTGGAATATCCATTATGGAGCGTGGTCGAATATAGCGGAGAGTTTTACACGTTGACGACACTTGACAGCTTTGACAGCAACCTCGACCCAATAGTTTCCGACAATTGGGGTGCCGTCGCAGATTATGATCCGGCATACAACACATATGAACTTTCGGATCACGAGTACGTAGTCTACAAAGGACGGGTGTTCGGTCCAGAAACAGACGTAAACGCAGATATTCCACAAGCAGGACAACATTTTGTGTTACATGACCCACGTAATCCTAACCTTAAGAGGCACATGGTAAGACTGGCTGTTTATGAACTTACAAAACTCATAGCTCCCAATAATGTAAGTGTTGTACGGATACGGGATTATGAGGACAGCATGAAATGGCTTAACGATACGGTCCGCTTGCGGCTCAGCCCACAAATTCTCCGTAAGCTTGATGAAATCAAAAAGCCAGTTACCGATTGGCAACTGGCTACATTGCAGACTGACTATAATCCGCATCGCAATCCATGGTTTATATGAAATCTTTAACATTCATGCATCTTGCAGATGATGCTGTGGATTGTATGGAACCATAGTCCCGGATATTATTTATTTTCCTGCAAGGTACAGATACTGACCCTGTTCCAGTCAGGTTCAGAGAACATATCCCCTATGCCTTGTCCTTCCGCAGTAATGCGTGAGGCGGCTATCCGGTATTTCTTCGTAAGAATGGATTTGACTGACTCCGCACGGGCACGGGCTATTCTTTCGTTCACCTCGATACTTCCTTCCGGTGAAGAGTATCCTTTGATCACAACCTTGGATTCAGGATGCCTGTTCATATAGGAGGCAATCCGTTCCACATTGGGGAGTTGTGAGACGTCAACCTTGGAACTACCCTGGCGGAAAGTTACAATAGACTCCAGTGTCTTGGCTTTTTCAATAACAGTTTCAATGACCGGTTTCTTGTTCTGACATTCAGCCAGCTGCTTCTGGAGCATGTCCGCACGGCCAACTGCTTCCTCTGTCTGTTTACGGCTGTCCGAAAGTTGGCCACGCAGACTGTTTACACTTGCATTCAGGTTGTCCACCTCTGTCTGATTATATTCCTTTACGAGGGTGGCATGGTGCCTGCCGGAACTTCCCTTTATATAATAAGTAATCCCTGCGAGCAGTTCAACACGTGCATTATTGGCATTGAAACGGCTCTTGTGTCGGTTAAAGTCACCTTCCATATCATATACCAATGATGGTTTCAGACTGATTGCCCACGCTTTTTCCTTCCCTATATTAAAGTTGAAGTCCATTCCCAGCCGTGTACCCCAGGAATTATCATCCCCCGTACCGTTGACGTAGCCATGAAGCCAGCCTACTCCAACTACGGCTTCCATTTCAAATGTCCGGGGTGTTCCAGGATAACCACCGAAAAGATTCATCATATTAAACTTGCTTAAAAGCTCAACATTCGAAGCGTCAAAAGCCGTTTTACTACTGCTTGTATTGATATACCCCATGACTGAAGTCCCCAGGCTCAGAACTGGTGTTATCCGTTTTGATAATTCAATGCCCACAGCAGGGCGGGAGTTCTTCCAAAAAGAGCAGTGTGTCATCGGAGTGGTCACGCCACCATTAATTCCGACAGACCAGTTGTCCGTAAATTTAATACCTTTCAATAATGTCTGTCCATTTGCAGCCAGGGCAGATGCTCCAAGCATACATAAAATCAAGATGTTTTTTTTCATCAATTCTAGTTTTTAATTAAACATAGGGGAATTATCCCGTTTTATCAGTATATCTATTCGTTTTAAAAATAAAGACAAGATATCAATTATATCCATAGTCATTTCAAATGTCTGAATATAGTTCCTGTATTCTTTATGTATTTTACACAAAAAGGTAGCGGAACAGCATACAAGTTTCCTTATCTTCCAGAATTTTCCTCTCTTTTAAATTCTTGTACAACTGCTCAACAGATTTCATTCCTATACCGGGTATTCGGCACAGCGCATCAAATCCGTTATATTTTATAAAGCGTAAAAGATCCTCAAGCTGATAGATATTGTATTTTCTAAGCGCACGTAACACCCTGAAATTTATATCCAAATTTCCTAAAGGTGTAATCAACAGGTCTACACATTCCGACGGAATATCCTGTTCCCTTACAACTATCACTACATTCTTGAAATTCTGTCCGCCACACTCTTGGGAATGTGTCAGGAGTGCCGCATAATTCCGGCATCTGATATATACACGGTCCAACTCTTGTTTCCATTCAGAATAAGGTTTCCATTCCAAATGAACCTGCCTGCTCGCTTTTTTATACATATATGCCAGATTCCTGGGGGCAACACCTGTTTTCTTGGAAACTGTCTGTACATCTATCCCGGTAGAAAGAGAGTAAAAAACATCCCGCATCTGAGAGTCCTTTATCACTTCTGCCATTTCCTTGACAACCTCTCTGTAGACTGGTATACAGATCTTCGGCAACTCCACACAGGAAAGCCCTGACTGCTCACAGACCAGACCGGTATTTAAATATTTCATAGTTTCTCCGTTAAAATGTAATTATAAAAATCCGTTCATTTCTTATTTTTTTCTCTCAATAGGGTGGGAGGCATCCCGTACATTCTGCGGCAATATGCCGTAAAATGGGAAGGTGAACTGAAACCTAACCTGTCGGATATTTCCTGAAAGGAAAACTCCGGATCACAAATCATTTCCAACATTTGTTCCGCCCTTTTCTTCTGCATCCATTTATAAGGACTTTCCCCGAAACAGGAGTGGAACTTCCGGCTGAAGGAGCGTTCGGAAACATAGTATAAATCAGCGAATTCCTTGACAGAGTTCACTTTCTTATAGTTTTCCATGACAAATTTCTCAAAACGTTGTCTGATGCCGGTCGATGCGGAAAAGAACGCTGTCAGTTCTTTCTTTGTATAAAAGCCCTTCAACACCAAAAGCAGTTCCTGCTGCTTCAGCAAATGCATATGTTTACAAAGCAACCTTGCCTCCAGATACATCCCGACAGAATCCAGCACTTCAGCAAGAGGCTTCCTGACGGGAAGAATAAAATTATCAGCCGTTCGGTCCTCCCCTCTGGCAGACAACGAGCCCAAAAACAATTTGTCACATACACTCATGTTCCTGTCCCAAAATAAAAGCATACATTTCGAACCGGTTATAGACTTCATCCGGGTTCCTATGTTTTGTGGAATGAACACCATCTGGTTCTGTAAAATTCGTAAACCTTTATATTTACCCAGATCAAAAATCACATCACCTTCAATCATAAAAAGAGTACACGACGACTTGCTATTATCAATCCGGTATACCTCATCCTTCTCCAGTTGCTGACAAGTAAATCCTACATCCGAATTCATCTGGTAATTCAGACAGGATAAATGTTCATTCAGATATAGTAATTTCATATTTCTTATTTTTTATTACAACAAAAATCAAGACATAGCTGTTTTTGTGAAAACAGACAATTTCTCAACTAAAACAGACAAATTAAATACACAAAACATATACTGGTCAATCAATCGGTCTTTGATAGGTCATTGGGACATAAAGAGTTTTGGAGGTTATAAGACCATGCATTTTTATGACTGACTACCATCCGATGGTATACCGATTCCTAAAACAGTATTCATAAAATATGTCTCTGAGTTACCAAACGCTCGTGTAAAAGTGATATGAAACAAAGTTCTCACAATATTTATTTCGTGAATATATGACTATAAAAAGACACCAAAATATGATACGTTACAGAAAAATACAACAAGATTTTTTACTCCGTGCAAGCAAAAGCTCACACGGAGTATGACTTATTCTGGCAAATACTTTTTGTAGTCTTCCTGCACATCCGGATCAATGACCGGACGTACGGAATAGGTCATGCAACGCCTGTAAACAGCGCTTGTATTGGAAGTAGGCGCCCAACCGGCAGGACCTCCAGTGGAATTAAGCAGATAACGCCCTGCATGAGTGTCGCTTCTGGCTTGTGCCACGGCGAAAATGACTTCATTACCCCCAGACTTGCCATCTGTAAAACTGCCGTCATAAATACTTCCAGGCAGCGGTGTGTTAAGGCCGGAACGACTTGCATAATAATATGCAGACCTCAAAATTACAGCCTCTTTCTGCGACATAATCCGGAATCCGTAAGGAGAAGGGTCAAATACGGTTTTCCCGCCTACATCCTCCGGACTCCCTGTCTGGGAAGGCCGGTTCCATGGATACAGGAACACCCAGCGGTCTTTGAAATAACTAACCAGCCCATGCGGGAAACATTCATACTGCCAGAAACTTTGATGAGAGACGATAGCGTTTGGATGTTCGATGCTCTGTTTCATCGTAAGAGCAGCCCCTCTCGCCTGCTGAGCATCTGTTTTTCCATAATCCACATCATTTCCTCTCTGTTCCCAAAGGAAATCAAATAGCTTGCCACTGCCGTCATAAAAGTTTTTATTGACACGAACATCATGTGCCGGGAACGGGTCTTTCCTGCCCCATTGATATTGCATACCAAATTCCCTATATGCATCTGCACTATACTGTGATTGGACCCTTTCGTACGCTCCCAACAGATGCGACATCAATTGAACCGTTTTCGGACCATCACCTCCCTGACTCGCAACATCCAAGACTGTCGGATAGTTGTCAACAATCCAGATATGCCAGGACCAGAGTGTCGGATTCCCCTTGATCCTGCCAGATTTAATTTCTATCAACACATTTCCCGGAGTCTGCCCTGGCTTGACATAAATATATGATCCCGGACCGGAACCTCCCTGTTCGGACAATTCACTGAGTCCCGCTTTTTCTATATCATTATGTCCGCCAGCCTCTTTAATGTCCGTCCACACGATATTGACTCTCCAATCATCATCTGCATCCAACTTATTCAACATAAAATCCTCTTTGCTACCGGGAAGTCCCTGCTTACCACTCAAAACAGCGTCATGGTCCAGAAGCTTTTTGTAATACTCATAGGCAGTATTTACCCGGGAAACAGGAATAAAGATCCCTTGCTTTGCTCCCGCTTTAAGCATATATGTATTCGCTTCAGGCTGTACAATTCCGGAAATCAGCTCCAACTCAAATTCTCTTTCCGGAAAAAGACCATCAGGGGAATAAATCTTGAATTTCGCCTTACCGGAGTAAAGACGCGGAGACGTCATATCGTCAACAGCTATGAAAGGCACAGGTTTTCCAGAAAGGGAAGGATCCTTCTCATAGAAAAGCGTAAAGTCTTCTATCACATTACCAGCATTGTTGTCAGACAAAGCCGAAACCAACTCAATTTTGTATTCGCTGTTGGCTTTGACATAATATTGCTTCTGTTTGCCATCCATCAGATAGATACTGTTATTGGATACCAGCAATGACTGATGCAGGAATTTGTCAAAAAAGGGGATAGCATTATATTCTTTCTGCAAGAGGCTGAGTTTCCCCGACGCACTTCTACCGGTTTCCGCATGTGTGACGGTGAAAGTATAAGTGGTATTGAAATTATCGAAATACTCCGTATTTCCTGTAATGTCGGGAGCCGTCACCGTGTACTTCCATATTCCCCCGGCAAGTTGACCCGCTTTCTCTATCTTGAATGGATTGGCGGCTTCAGCATGGAATACGGGTTCCAAATCATGCGGTTCTGTCTTTACATAGAAAGTAACCCTGGCACCTGCCTCTTCCGCCGTAAGCGTCCGCCCGTCTTTCGTTATCACCTTATCCGCCTGCCCATAGCTCTCGCCATACTGATTGACCTCAATAAACTCCAGCGGTCGGCTGCAGGCCTCGTCCGCAAAAATCTGTAAGGTGACATTGATATCCTTAGACTGCTCAAAGCCAAGAAACCATTTCATACGCCCCGCCTTCACATAAGCGGCTTTCAACGTATTCTGAGCATCTTCCGGCTTTTCCGGCCACCTTCGGGATGCATCCACATGCTCTGTGACCGTAAAGGTCACGGTTTTCTCATCCGTCGGTGCGGTCTTATCCGGATCCGAAGGTTTTATAGAATAACTGATCCATGCAGGCAGTCCCTCTACCGTAAATCCTTCCGGCCAGGAAGTCTGCACTTTCGCCGTCAGGCTGCCTCCCTCCCTATAAAAAGTGAAATGGTCGGCACTGACCCCCAGCATATATTGCCCGTCATACAATACATCAGACATAGTGGACTCGTTCCATACCACAACATTGTACATAATGTTGGCGGCCGGTCCTTTCCTAGCATCCTCTTCCGTATCGAATCCCGGACCACCTACAGCCTTGATATTCACCAGATAACGGTAGTTACGCAGCAAGGGAAGGTACTCGTATGTCGCATCAGCCTCGGCTCCGGTACGTTTCAGGTAGTCTATCCGGAAGAAAGTTTCCTTGTCAGGACGGCTCTTATCTGCACCGGTCAGTCCGACAATGATATAAGGACGTTTCAAGTAATTTTCCGTATTATTCTCAGGAAGAGTCTCTCCGTTGGCTCCTTGCGTGGCAGCCGTCGGCACATTGACCGCCTCCGGAACATATACCTCACGTAACAAGATTTTCTCATCCACTATGGAAGATGTTTTATCAATCTTTCCTGTCACAGCCGGAGCAGGATCAGGAATAGAAGGCTGTTTCGCCTTTCTATTGGCCTCATCCCAGTAAATCCCGTTCTCGAACGGAGAGACCCGTCCCGTCGTATTGGTATTATAAAAAAATACTTTAGTCAGCGTTATCCCTTCAATCCCTCCGGCTTTCTCGTCGAATGTAGAAGCCCCTTCCGATATGTTGCTCAAGTTAAGTCCCACATCCACACGTGCCACGGCACGGACCAGATAGACAGTTCCAAGTTTGGGAACGGCACCGGCACTGTGATCCACCCTGACTGGGTCCGAGGCACCCCACATCGGCAACTCCCCGTCTTTCCATATCCCCTTGTCCGGCATGGAGAAAGTGAAAAGTTGCATGACTTCCTCCCGTGTCTTTCCAGTCAGTCCGTCTGCGTCTGTATTAGCTGACCGGGTGACATTGGCCAGCATCACGAATGTACTGGTATCGCCTGAAGGAGTATTTTTCGCCAACAAGGTCATGGTACCCTTGTCTTTCTTGTCAGCCGGATTACCGGAAGGAATATAGGAGGTCACTTTGGCCTCATATGAAAACTTGTTGTCCTTGTCAAACACAAGTACCCTAATCCTCTCCGCTGCCGTGGAATTCTCCCCCTCCGGTGTAAGGGACCGTGTCAGGGGATTTCGAAGCCCAAGTCCTTCGACAGACATGCTGACAGACGTCCAGCCTTCCCTGACAGGCATTTCTGTCCCGCCGTTTCCATACTTATCGAAGGGATCACTGCACCCTTGCACGAGAGGGATTCCCATAGATATCGCCAGAAAAGCGACTATCAAAGTGTAATGTTTGATTCTCATATGTATCTATTCTTTAAACTGTTTTTCTTCGTGATGGCATGACTGACCATACCTTAGTTACCAGGGGATAGCCACCTCCGTATCCTCCCATTCGTCCACAACTATGTCATATTCCATATTTCCGGGTCCTTTCAGTGTGGCGAAGACACGGTAAACCGTATTACGCCGGATGTTGTAATAACCCTTATCATTCTCGGAAAGATCCGGATTATAGAGTTCGATCCTATACGGCTTATCGGGGGTTCCCATCCGATAATCGACGGATAAGACCAAGGTCAGCGCCCCCTCTTTCCCTTTCCCGTAGACTCCCGGAGCCACATAGATGTAGCTAGGTGTCTTACCCATATATGGAAGCAGTCTTTCTTTGCATTTGGTCACAAAAGCGGATTCTCCGGACCCCTCGTTGGCACCGTCATGGAAACTGGCTCTTTCCGGTAATAATAGGGGAGTCCCCGCATAATCTACTCCTCTCATATCCGGATTACCCCCACCAGTTGCCGTATATTCCCCGGCGGAAGGCAGGACAGAATAACCGCTGACCTCATTATTCAGAGAGAGTTTTGTCACTTTGGAAAGAGGTAACAAAGGAGACAGATAATTCCCCCTGTCATCAACTGTTGTAAGTATGAACTCAATACGGGCATGCATACGTTCCAGAAGTATGCAGGGAGAAAGGGTAATCCTATTATTACTAACTACATTATCCGGAACATGGAAGTTACACTGCCCAGTCATGGGAAGATACTTCCGGTTTTCTCCTTTCAGATCGTCAGATGTGAAAATTTCGGTCTTTTCCATTAATTGCTTCGGATCAGGAATTGTATGTCCATTCCTGATTTTTTCCAATCCGGATTCACAATTAACCAACAAAACAAAATTATAATCGCCTCCCATCAACTCCAGGTCCAAGGCTATATTGGATTCGCCTGTATTCACTCTACCCATCTCTCTCATCTCAAAATGCTCAATGCCGGTTATACCCGCCAACGGGTTGGTTGTTCCTTGGGAATAATAGAAAATAACTTTTTCCGGAGAGCTCTCCATATTCTTAAAAGCGAAGAGAAGAACATGTTTAACAGTTTTCTCATATTCCTCTGCACCGATATAGTTCTCTTTCCACTCTCCGGATGAACGTACAGACGCCTTTGTCATTTGAGAAATACCGGTTCCTCCATTCATTTCCGCCACAATCCGGATGGGAATACCCGAAACTGACTTTTCTAACTCTTCCGTATCAGACGAACATCCGGTCAATTGTACAATTGATACACAGGCCACCATCAACAGCTTTATCACAATTCCGTATTTCATTATCTATCATTTTTATAATAATACCAATTCCTTTCTAATATTACACGAATCATTAGTTTTAAAATCTGTCTGATTATCAGTTTTCCAATTCTATGGGGCGGGAAACGACATTCCAATCCAGAACGGTCGCTTGTATCAGCATCCATGTTTCCTTTTCGTACTTGAGTTTCAGGGTTATGGGAAAATCATGGTCACATTCCAGGCTATACGGCGGTTCGCCCGCATCTCCCCGGAACATGAGGATGTCATCAACCAGATTAGCGGTATAAAGAATCTCCCCGGTTGTCTTGTCAATCAGAGATACGAACGCATTTCTTCCTTCTTCCAGTTTCATCAGCGTGAAATCCGCTTTCAATGCCCCTTCAGCGTCATGTATGGCTTCGGTCGCGTATTCAAAACGTTCACAAAGGGCGATCCGGCCGTTGAAATCATACACACCGTTGTCATCTTCTATCCTGATGATGAATTCCTCGTCTATGGGGAAAGGGGAACCTATGGAACTGATTGTGAAGTGTACCCGGTATGTCAATTCCTGCATATTGAAAGCCACCCGTTCATACACGCTTCCCATATCCTTCCGGTTCTCCAGTGATATGGAGGCGAGACCGACATACAGAGGCCCGGGGGCTGAGGAAATCTGTCCGTTTTTCAACCGCAGTGACACCTGCATTTCCTGTCTGGTAGTAACGCCTTCCTGAAAATCTGAAAAATCATAGGCCTCCAGGTCACTGCCACCCCATGCGACAAACGTGAGTTTCCCCGTATGCCGCAATGTGGCGGACAAAGAATAATCTGCCGAAAGGACTGCCTTCTTGTCAGAAAATTCGCCCACCAGCAGATCATCATCATCAAAGACAAATACCCGGACTTCTCTGATATCTGACGGATATCCAGGAAATTGTTCGCAAGGGGTCTGTCTATAGAACTGGAAATAAACACCTTGCGGACAACCACCCAAGTTATCAAATACCGCAGAATTACATCCTATAAGACAGTAAACCAGCAACATGATAAATGCGATGTAATGTACACTTCTGATTCTCATTTGATATAGTTTATGTTGGGGTTATTTAACAGTTTGAAACCAAACTGTTTGTTGATTGGAGAAAGAAGAGGAAAAATTCCTCTTCCCTCTCACAGCTATGTAAGAAATTGCAGGCTGAATTTATCAGCAATCTAATATTAAAATTACTCCAAAACGACATCACGTGAAACGAGGTTCCATTGGAGCACTTTGGCCTCGACACGCATATAGGTTTCTTCTTTCTCGATATCCGGATTTTCTGGATTTGTCGGTTCAGTAGGATCTGTCGGTTTCGGCAGATATGGATCTTTTGGATCGGAAGGATCCCATGGCATGCCCAATCCTTGGAAAGCCTTGATTGTCAACAGATAGGTGTTGTTACGGCGTGTGTCAGCGTTCACAATCGATTTTCCATCAGCTGTAACAGTCTGACGGTTCCACAACGCACGGTATGCACATTTTCCGTTCATGTAAGTATAAGCTCCTTGATCCGGATTTAACTGGCTTTTCTTTGCGGCTTCCTTGCTAGCATAGATAAGACCGTCTTTTTCCCCCCGGAAAAATGTTGTCCCTTTTTGAAAATTAGTCTCTTTGACCAATTTGCCGTCTTCAAGTTTCCATACTTCATTCGGAGTATAAGTGGTATAGACCTTGGCATAGGGCAGACGGTAGTAACCGAAATTCTTGTTTTTAGCAGTGAATGCATCCTTTTTTACGGAATTTTCCAGAAAATAAATGCCTGCTCCTGTTTTAGCTTCAGAGGCGCTTGCTGCAGCATTTTTAGCAGCATACATACCAAGATCATCCTGCTGTGGATTGTCTTTTGACAGAAGATTCCCCAAACGGATTAAATTTTCTTTAGCTGAACCTTCCGGTTCTTTGGCCGTCTCAAAATCGGTATATCCATCAATGGCTGATGCAAAGCCCTCGTAAAGGCCGTCGGCATCTCCAATTGTACGCTTTCCCGCATGGTTACGGAAAAGATATGTCTTTGCGGCACCGTTGATGGCAGTATACGTGATGTCGGTAAGATCAACCTTTCCTTTTCCATCCGCGGTTGTTTCTTTCAATGCGGCATCCTTCGCGACCAGTCCTTGTGCCACGACGCGCTCCACATCAAAGGAGAATACATTTTGAGCCTCACTTGTACCCGTTTTGGCTGCGTTCTCGGTAATGCCGGGAGCAATGGTTTTCTGCTCGGCTTTCGAAGTCATGACAAACTTGTTGTCTGTGGCAAGAGCGGCAATATCTTTTACTGCGGTAGCTGTACTGCCATGCGTCTTGTCCGGGGCTGTTGCAATATCGGCGGAAAGGGTCCCCTTGTTAAACAACAGCGCCATGGATTGAGGACCGGGATTCGTCTTCCATGGAGCAACCTTGAATGTACCGGCTGTTTGCGTTTCCCAAAACTTGCCTGTTTCATCAGCTGCCGTTCCTAACGTCCATGTTTGAGGCAGGACATTTGAGAGAAGCTGTAATTCCGTAAGCTTACTCTCTTCCGTTCTTCCTCCATAATCTTCCTGTTTGTCATTCACCGCTCTGGTTGAGACATCCTTCATAGAGGAAATATACATTCCTGCAAATGTTGTTCCCTCGCCCGGATTGTTTACCTGAGGGACATCCTCATTATTACAAGCTGTCATGCCCAGACTTAAGGCTGCAACTCCCGCTAAAAATAAATTGTTTGCTTTCATAACTTAAACTGTTTAGTAAATAAATAATTTAATTATTAATACATTAAATGCTTGCTATTTATCCGTTAATCCTGTCATGGAAAGTCCAGAAGTTTTCATTCCCGGGACTCCATGTCTTTTTCCAGTAATTCCTCCGCCTTCCGCCAGTCTCCTTTCATACTATGGGCAATTGCCATAGGATAAACAGAACGGCTGTCACTCTTTACTGTGTCCAATATCATCAGAGCCTTATCCGCATCCTTTTCATACTTTAAAAGCGCATTGGCATAGTTGAGTGCCGCCAGCGGATCAAGTGCAAACTGTTCATAAGCCTTCTTGTATATGTTTACCGGATTTTTTCCCTGTTCGACATACTGTTGCGCCAACCTACACATCTCATACTGGCTCAGGCATCCGGGAACGGTAATAAACATTTCCTCCAATTCGTCATCCGTATAGGAACGAACATCAAATCCCATGTGAAAAACGGTACGGCGCAAAGTGGGATAAACTGTGGAAAGCAACTCCGCATAAACCTTTCCCTCATCTAAAGAGCGTATAGCCGCTTCACGGGCCACATCCGTATGATGCCTCTTAATAGCGGATAAAATTTCATCCTTATATGCCAAAGAAGATACATTTATAATATTTTCCAAGCCTTTCCAGTCTTCACCCACCCCTTCTATTTCGTATATGGAGGCTTTCTTGAGCTGCGGGTACTTACTCAGTACATAATAAGAAAGCGTATGAGTACGACGTTCCGCCAAATGTTTATTATAGCTAAACTCACCTTCCGGAGAAGCGTATCCTATGATATGTACCTCACGAAGCCTAGCCCCTTTGATCCGAAGCCCTTTGGATACAAAATCATCCAGACGGGCTAATTCTTCCTGATTTTTACCAAATCCAAGAAGAAGTCCATGCTGTGCGGATTTGAAAGTGACCTTACAGTCAAATTCTTCTTCATAACATTTTATCTCCACCTTTTCCGGAGTATAAAAAATGTATTTATAGTCTTCCGGGCCAAAAAGGTCTATTCCGGTTACCGGTATATTCAACTGGCTCACACCTTTACCGCACTCGGCACATCCATACACCTCTTCACGAAGAAAGAGATGGCCGGAAGCCATCCAACGTTCAAAAGGCAATGCTTCCTTGACGGAGATTCCAGGTTCCCTCAAATCTTTGGAACTGCGAATATCCTTCACAGGAAGTAATGTACCCGGGTTGCCACCCAGTCTTTCCTTACGGGCAACAACTTTGTATCTTTTCTTTCCGGAAATACACAAAGGCGAGAAAGCAGTCCTGATATTGCCGTCAGAAGATACCAGAGAAGGATAGATATAAACAATTTCCTGTGTCCTCAACCGATTGATAGATTCTACTATATTGAAAGAAACGGTAAACATTTTCCCTTCCGGGCTACGTCCAGTTTTCACATCTGTATATTCCAAACGAGGATTCCCCTTTCTGACAACCTTATCCTCCACCTGTCCTACCACCGGCAAACAGTATACATATCCCAGCACAGAGAGTATTCCTATATAATATTGTATTGGTTTCATTGATTCTGTTTTTAATGTTTATATATGCAAAGCATCATTTATTTAATTATATAGATAATCGAAACGGCAAGCTTTGTAGGTCCCAGATAATCAGCTTTCCCCTTACCATCCTTTTTCCCACAAGAAGTACATCTGAACCTGTCATATTTAACACGCGCATAGCCCAGTCCTAAGGATGCCTCTACACTGAATCTGCTGGACAGTATCCAGTGGTAGCCCGTACTAATACCCCCACCGTAAAAATACCCCTCATAACGGTAATCTTTCATTTCTTTGGAGTGGTTTTGAATAATAAAAGGAATATTTATGCCTCCCACATTCATCTGCCCTCCATGGGCATGAAGGCCAAGAAACCAGCCATTGAATGTTTCACAGGTCCAATATCTTATCTCCGGCTGTACAAGCCAGTGACTCCATTTCTTTGTTTTGTAACCGTTTGCCGTGGCATCATTTTCATAAAAAAAGAAATTCATACCGATTTGGGTATCCAAGGTCCATTTCTTCCCTAGGGAAAACTCTACAGAAAGATTGGGTGTCAGCAGGGCATCATAGACAAGGTTGTTTTTTAGCACAACCTTCTGTGAGAAAGACTGCAAGCTGAACAGCAGAAAGAAAAAAAAGCATATTTTTTTCATATTGTCGCTGATTGTTTTTGAAATAAAAATACTTGTTTTATGATGTTAATTATGATGCTGCAAAATTAAAAATGAGCAATCGTATTTTTATTATATACATTAGACATAGAATTATGTAAAACAGTCTTTTTGTTTATACAAGGTAGCCAGACAGATATTCTTTTTAATATTATCATAAATTCGAAAAGAAGTTATCATTCTTATCCCCATGTCCGCATCATCCTCAAAACCGGCATAATAGTTCAGATTGAAAAATGGTTATGCTCGCCTTGTACCCAAAAGAACAGCGTGAACTCATTTTTCTGCCGTAACAGCTGGAGAACAACCGGCATCTACCATACGGGAGATAAATGTATCTCGTGCGGAATACCAAGTTATATTCTCTTTTATATCCAGGATATTGCAAACTTTAGTCAACGTCTTGTTGACTCTATTAGAGATTTGATTTTGGCCTCCGTGGTATGTTTTTTTGTGAATACGGGGAATACATAGTTGTCAATGCCTTGACCTTCATGTTTCTCAATAATTTGTTTTGATTTCTCTATCAACAAGGGTTTTCCAATTTTCGGGAATTTCATCCGTTCATAGATAACCTGGTTTCCTTGAATCATATTGTACGTCAAATGGCAGACATCCACATTGACCATACCTCCTGCGTAATAACTGAAAAGAAATAAATCCAAGCAAAATTCCTCTTTAGGTGTAAGCAAGCTTCTATCCACATTCTCAATTAACTGTATCACTCTCTTGGAAACAGTTCTCGGTTCAAACTTGTGCCATTTCATCTTATCCTCTACACAGTCGAATATTTCCGGATCAGCACCGTGCATATTCAGCCCTTTGGCATAGTTGGCTATGGCTCTCAGTTTACGCAACTTCTGGTTCAAGCCTGCTTTATTACCATTGGCAATCCCTTTTTTTGTGTATATAGAACAAAATCCAAGAGGAACTGTTTTGTTATGTCACTGAAATAAAACACGGATAATGGTTTATTGTATTTCTATTGTGTGAATTCTTCCAAAGCCTTCTTTATGATTTTATAGTCCTTTACACTCGCCAGGCTTTTCGCAATCTTGTCATTTTTCTTTTCAGAGAATTTTTTAATCAAATAATCAATCATCTGGGAAACGGACAGAGAACGGTCTTCCTCTTTCATTTCCTTCCCTTTCTTTTTATCAAGACTAAGTGCCAATTCGGCCGGACTCCATTTAGTCCTTCCTCTTCCCATTCTTCCGCAATCTTCTGATACTTTAATTTCAGATCAAGCAACATCTTGTTCTTTTTGATAGCATCGCTTGATTTGGAAATAAATGATTGTGACGCATTGTCCCAGTCTTTGATGGGACCGGTGATATTTAGCACTTTAGAAACTCTGTTGTAGCCTGTTTGGAAGAAGATCATTTCCTGTTTCACCAGTTTTTTGTCTTTTGAGGTCACTTTTCCTTTAATGTTGATTGAATACATTTTAATTAGGTTTTACGTGTACTCATGTAGACCAATTTTTTGCCTACATAACAGCCTACATAAGAATAGAGGTTACCCGCTATTTTTGTTTATTTCGGCTATTTATCCGTTCTACTACCTTTAATTAGGGATATTCAGTAAATGTTCCTCTTTCTAAAAAATCAAGAGAAAAGCTCACGTAAAGCAAAGCTTTTCTCTTGATTTTTTCGTTCAACTCTCCCAGTCTTCTATCTTTTTTGTAGAATATTG
>OLIL01000690.1_pt1 | contig 15673 bp, 15 predicted proteins | sample 1609701 | NCBI WGS metagenome assembly OLIL01 (sample SAMEA4350146, study PRJEB24818) | metagenome | biome: human; feature: gut; material: faeces | place: Denmark | collected 2013-09
TTCTATACATTCCATTGCTGACACTGCATGGAAAAACGGCCAGTCGCAGCTGCAAGCTATCCATACCATCCTATCGTTATAGGATGGTAGGATGGTGCATGTCTACACTATTGCTGAATAGTTACGAACACAAGCCTATCATGATGTGACTCACAATTTATGTTGTTTAGAATCCAAATCTTTTTACGTTTTGAAATCATGGACGGCAAAAGTCTCATTCTAAATAGTTTATTCAAGACCCTATTATCATAAGGTTGCAACATTGTATTATAGAATTCTGTTGTGGACATATAAAAATGATTGCATTCTTCCTTTAAAAGCGAAGGATCCTGTATTATACTATTTAGCTTATCAATTGTTTTTCCAAAAGCGACCTTATCGGTCATAAACGAAACCACCGCTTTCTCATCACACTGAGTGTAAGGATACAGCTCATAACGGACAACAGCATCTGTAAAGTCCACCACAACCATATATCCTTCGTTCCAAGAACAGTTTCTTTGCCCTTCTTCATCGAAACAGAAATTGCCAAGACCATAAAAAATAGGTTTGCCATTGTATATCTCGTATCCAGAATAACAATGCTGATGGTGGTTGACAACGGCATCTGCTCCAGCATCGATAAAGAAGCGATAGGTTTCAACCATTCGAGGAGAAGGCAACTGAAACATTTCGTGTCCGCCATGTACTATAACAAGTACAAAGTCTGCCTTATCTTTTGCTTTCTGAATGGCATAATACTGACGTACGGGATTAAGAGGGTTGGCGCCAGCTGATGTTTCTGTTGCAATAGAAAACTCATGTTCACAACAGTTGATGACAGCAAGGGTTTTTCCGCCCTTTTTTATATAAAGTATTTCCTCTGCGTCCTTCAAGCTATTCCCAACCCCGACAACATCAAGTCCTTGGTTTTTACAACACGCTACAGATTTATGAAGTCCATTGGTTCCAAAATCAAGGATATGGTTATTTGCCATTGTTACACCTGTGAAGCCTGCAAATTTAATCGCCTCAGCAGCCTCGGGAGTACAATGAAGATTTGGTCCACATTTAGGAATCGGCTTATAGGTATCTTCTACAATAGGACTCTCAAAGTTGACAAATGAGAAATCCACAGATTTTATCACTTCACGAAGATTCTCTGGAAAAACATCCGAATACCGCTTTTCCTCTATCTGCTTCGCGAGTCTTGCCTGTGGGGCAAAATCTCCTGCTACAAGTACTTTCATTTTCTCTTTAACATTTTCTTTAAATTAAAGCATATACTCCTTTCTTCTGGGAATAGCAGAATAACAGCAAAGTAAATGCAAACACAAATTACCACATATAATAGCTGGATGTAGATGCTATCGGATAAAGGAAGCAACAATATCAGAAACATTGAAGATGAAGCTATTACAGACGGGAATATATTAGTTAGCATCTTTAGAACTTTCATTTTAACTACTATTCCCATAATGACCAACTGCACCAACACAAGTTCCAAACGTACGAAAGATCTTGCTACATACAATGCTTCAAAGCCCTCTTTTACATAAAACAATAGCACGGGCCAAAGAACTATTATGTGAAGCCATTGAGCTAATACAGACAGTTTTGGCTTACCTATAGAACGGTACACTTCACTTGAATAATAAGCAAGAACAATTGTTATCGCACTCGTCAATCCCCATAAACCTATGAACGGAGAAGCTTCCAGCCATTGGCTACCAAGAAGAATTTGGGTTATTAGGTCGCTAAAAAGGAATATACCGATTCCTATTGGAATGATTAGAATACCAACGAGTTTCTGAAATTTAAAGAACATTTCATTAAACTGTTCTCTGTCATTTTGCAATCTTGAGAGAGAAGAAAACAGAACAGGGGTAGTTGCGGCGGTTATAATTGAGGTTATCTGCCCGACCGTACTCATAGACGTTCTATACAATCCAAGGCAGTGCTGACTTAACATGGTACCGACGATAAAAATATCAACGTACGATGTCAGCCATATACTGATAGCTTCAAGCATTGACCACATTGTAAAGGAAAACATTTCCTTAAACAACTGGATGTTATAATACCAACGAGGTTTCCATTTAGACTTGATGGTCAATATTAAAGCATTGGTAAAATTCAAAGCTATCATTCCTATAATTAGAGACCAATAACTTCTGGTAGCAAAAGCCAATGGCACCGTCACTATCAAAGGAATGAGAATACCTATAATTCTGACCCAAAAGAGAGTTTTAAAATCCAAATCTCTCCTAAACAAAGCCATCTGAATACTCGAGAAAGCCTCCATAGGTATACATATACAAGACACGGCAATAACTATCCCTTCACCGTCACACCCAACAAGTCGAGCTATAGGGTTGGCAAAAATACTGATGCCTGCCCAGATAACCAACGACAGTATGAGGTTTGACCAAAATGCTACAGCGGTAGATTTGAACTTCTCATCGTCATCTTTGAATTCATGTTGAACGATATATTTTTGGAAACCGGCATCAGTAAATATTTCTGCAAAAGAAATAACCATCTGAGCAGTCACCATTACTCCAAAAGCGTCAGGCGTAAGTAGGCGCGCAAGAACCATTGTGGTAATTGGTGCTACAAGTTTTGCAGCAATCTCCGTTAAGCCAGACCATTTGGTGGCTGTCGCCACCTTCGTATTTAGTGATTTACTTGACATTTATATATCTATGCGCAACAGAATAGTACACACTCCATTTGAAACAAAAACTCTCTATATTAAGATTCCCTTGCTTAAGCAGTTTAGCAAGTGCTTATGTTTGAGTTTATTCGATACGTTTTATACCATTCCGCAAAGCATCTCAATCCTTCCCGCAAACTTGTGTTCGGCTTAAAGCCAAAGTCCTGCTCCAAAGGAGTAGTATCAGCATAAGTCACGGGGACGTCTCCAGGCTGCATCGGAACGAGCTCCTTATGGGCCTCAAAGTCGTAGTCCTTGGGCAGCACACCAGCGCGCACCAATTCTTCCTGAAGAATAGTGACGAAGTCGAGGAGATTTTCGGGGGAGTTGTTACCGATGTTATACACTTTGTAGGGCGGAATAGGAAGACCGTCTTCTCCGTTCTGCTTTTCGGGGGCATGCTGCATAATGCGGACTACTCCTTCCACAATGTCATCGACGTAGGTGAAGTCGCGCTTGCAGTTGCCGTAGTTGAATATCTTGATGGTCTCGCCTTTGACCAGTTTGTTGGTGAAACCAAAGTAGGCCATGTCGGGACGACCAGCTGGGCCATAGACGGTAAAGAAGCGGAGACCTGTTGACGGAATATTATAGAGTTTGCTGTAGGCGTGCGCCATCAGTTCGTTGCTCTTCTTCGTGGCGGCATAGAGGGATACGGGATTGTCCACCTTGTCGTCTGTGGAGTACGGCACCTTCTTGTTGCTGCCATAGACCGAGGAGGAAGAGGCATAGACCAAATGCTCGACCTCGTGGTGACGGCAAGCCTCTAAAATATTATAGAAGCCGATAAGGTTACTTTGGATATAAGCATCGGGATTGGTAATGCTATAGCGGACTCCTGCCTGAGCAGCAAGGTTCACGACTACGGCAATCTTGTTTTCTGTGAAGATTTTCTCTACAGCGTCTTTGTCTGCGATGGAGGCATGGACAAATGTCCAGTCACCATGCAAGGCTTCAATTTCTTTCAGCCGCTCATATTTGATGTTAACATCGTAGTAGTCGGTGATAGAATCGATACCGATAACCTTGATGTTCTTGACATCGTGGAAGAGTCGCTTGACGAGGTTGCTGCCGATAAAGCCAGCAGCGCCCGTCACGAGAATGGTTTTGTCCTCGAGATTTATATTATATTTTACCATTTTTGAAAGTATGAATTATTGTATAACATCGTTTCATATTATACGATCAGTATGTTGCAGCCGTTGGTGGTATCGAACCACAAGCATTCGCTCTACCTGCACAACGGCTTCCAAAAAATGTCAGATATGCTCTTCCACACCACGGAAGTGGACATTCAGTTCATGGAGATGCTCCAAAAGGGTGCCCAGAGGTGTGCCTTCCGTCATCTTCGCAAAGGCATTGACATCCTTGGGGAAGCATTTGCCACCATAACCAAACTTACCGTCAGGACCGGGCACATAAGTGTGGGTATCATTGATGTAGCCCGAAAGGAGCATTCCCGTATGCACCTTGCGCCAGTCACCGCCCATCTGCTCGCAATATTCACGACAGGCATTGAAATAAGTCACCTTGTAAGCTCCAAACACATTGTGCATATATTTGGTCAGCTCAGCCTCCAAAGGAGTCATGACGGTAAACTTCTTGCCAACAAAGATTTTTGTGAGCAATTCATGCGCACCAGTGAACACCATAGTCTGCCTCTTGAAGTCCTCGATAAACGTACGTTCAGTGAGAAACTCTGGCATATAGCACACCTGATGCTTCGTCTCACGAGAGAGCATATCGCTGGTTCCAGGAAGAATAGTGGTTCTGACAAAGACGGGGACATCTGGCAGGTTTGATATCAGTTCTTTCATGAGCGTCAAATCCTGTGTTCCATCATCTTCCGTGGGCACATGGATCTGCAAGAACGCGATGTCCACGTGGCTCAGATCATCATGATATCCCTTTGCAGGGTCGCTGATAAACAGTTTACACTCTGGATTGTTGTGCTCCAACCAATCCTTCAGGGCTCCACCAACGAAGCCACATCCGATAATTCCTACGTTAATCATGATTTTTTGTTTTAAACGTCTAAATTTATTTAGCTTTGTTTTCTGAAATGATTTTCAGATCATCTTCTGCATTTATTCCTTTCAGCTGATTGAGCTCGTTCTGCATGGCCGCTAAACGGGCTTTGAAGTCGGAATCAAGTTTCTCGCGCTCATGGGCGTATGCTACCTTCAGCTTTTGCTCGCGTGCCTCAAATTCTGCGCTGACTTCAGCGGCGATTGAATGGCGAAGGGATTCCGAAATATTTACACCACCGTCTCTTGTCATAAAAGCCATGAGCTTTTGCATCATATCATTTATCTGATCAATCTTTTCAGACAGTTGTTTGTTCAGGCTTGAAGCCAAAGCCTCCTGCTCCTCTACTCGCTTTTCACGGACACGAAGTTCCTTGCGAAGCTGCCTGTTTTCGGCTGTCCAATCATGCACTTGCGCACTAATCGCTTCTGTGGACTTGGTTTCAAGTTTCATTATGGCTGGGACATAAATATCGTGGTTTGCTTCTAATAGATCAAATCCTTACAAAGTAAGGGGTATGGCTGGCGGAGAAGCTGTCAAGGGGACACATTAATCACCGTTAATCCAGCTTTAATCGTTCATTAATGCTTTGTAAGCCATCAGTCTGATGTCAATCCTTTTGGGGTTGGGTAGAGGAATGGAACTGCTGATAGGCTTCCCGAGCATTAGGGGCCACGATATGATTGCCACCGAAGATGTTGATGATGATCTGTGGATCTTTGTTCTGCCTGAGTTTGTCGATGACGGCCTGGACGATGCGTTCTTCCAAAACGGCCTCAGATGGCTTCACCTGTGGTTCCTCCAACTGCTCCGACTTGGAAGACGGGGCTTCCTGCTCTTTTGCAGAGACTTCAGTGGATACCGAGGCGCGAGAGTCAAAAAACAGGTCAAAAGGACTCCAGTGACGTCGTTCAGATAATTTGCATTGCTTATAGCCAAAGTATGCTGCAGCGGCTATTTGTGCTATCATTATCTCTATTCCGATCATGGCGATTAATGTTTGGGGTGAGACTTACGGCGCGCGATCAAAGCGTCATTGATGCGGGCGCGAACGTTATTCACGCTTCTTCCAGAAGTGATTTTGGTGGCGAAGGGCAACAGGAGCTGGATGAAGCTACTCCTTACGACGATTTCCTCGGTGAGTTTGGTCTCTTGATCGAGCATGGAGACGACAACCAAGGCAAGCTCTGTGGCGTTGTTGCAGTCACGAATCTGAGCGAGGAAGGCCGGGAGGCATTCCTCGCCAATGTAGAGGGCGAGTTTCTTGGCTTCAGGGGAAGCGGCCTCGGGGGAATCGGCTTCGGAAAAAACGTCTTCACCGACTTCCTTCTTGCTGAGTATTTGCTCGGAAAACTGGTCGCCATAGAAGTTTTGTACGGCCTGTGTGGCGTTGGGTAGAACCTGGACGATACTGTCGTAGATGCTAATTTTTACGTCGTTCATAATGCGGTTTTGGTTATTTATGAGAAAATGGGTAAATGAATTGCGAACGGAATGAATGGATTATGAATGGATTGTAAATGGATTGTAAACGGTTATGAATGAATTTGCATTCGGTTGTGCCATTTCGTAATTTTGCATAAGACAAGCTGCACTCGGCAATTTGAAAGCACGCTTTCATTGCGCTCATTTGCATTGTCTTTGTATCCGTAATCACCGTCAACAACTGGCAAGGTGAATCATTATCAACTTCAAAAACTTTCAAGGCAATGAAACAAAATCGCAGTCCCACCAAGTCCGCAGAACGGCGGCAAAATGAATCGGTCACGTATCGGGTACGTATCGTTTCCGTATCGATCTCGTATCAATCCCGTATCGTTCTCGTATCGTCCTCCTATCGTTCTCCTATCGTTCTCGCTTCCGGAAGCGGAAACAATACGGAAACGATACGGAAACGATACGGAAACAATAGAAGAAGCAAGGGAGAAACAAGGGAGAATGCTCCCAACTCAAAACATTTTCAAATTTTTAAAACTTTACAATTATGGCAAGACTCAATGGTTTCTTAACCAAACTCCAGGGTTCAGTAGGTAGCTTTACCTTCAGTCGCTGGAGTGATGGGGACACGTCGGCGTCGCGTACCGTGGCGGTGAATGAAGACTTGTCGCTGACGGCTTACTTCACCAAGACGACGTCGGGTGGGGAGTCTTCGGAGACGAACCCCGACGGTGGCGGCGGCAATTTGGGTGACTAAGCAGTAGGGTGCTGAGGGCGCGGGCGCCCTCAGCACCTTTCGTTTTTTACATTAATCGCCGTTAATCGGACATTAATCTGTCGTTAATATTTTGGACAAACTTCATTCGGCCGTTAATACGACATTGTTCCCCATCGCAGTATCGCTCTGCGCTATGCCGCCACTCGGATGGGGACATGGTTTTTGTTAGTACATGGTGAATTTGTTAGGCCAAATCCTTGATTTCGTCCTCGGTCATGCCTGTCGCCTTCATGATACTTTCAATCGGTGTACCAATTGACAAGAGGTTTTTGGCGACCTCTACAAGGGTTTCGGCACGACCTTCGGCACGACCTTCAACAAGGCCTTCGGCACGACCTTCGGCGTGACCTTCAACACGCCCCTTGCCAAATCCTTCAGCAAGGCCTTCGGCTTTTGCAGTATCCAACGAGTTTTTGATATCGCGATAGGATCGTTCTTCTGAATTTCGCATAACTTTGATTTTTTACAAAGGTATGGGATTTTTACGACAACGGCAAATTTTGGAGAAAAAATCCGCGGAAAAACTTGTCGGGATACATGGAAGGACAGAAATACTGGCGACTTGTTCATGGAGGAACATGGCGGGCTGGCCGCCAGCATTTGTCGCATGAATCGCCGTTAATCGGACATTAATCTATTCGTTAATACTTTATGCTGCGCCTTCTTGCTGGGTCTTCTTGCTAAGTCTTCTTGCTGATATAGGGAAAACAACTAGAACAACAAGTACAATATTTTACAACGCTTCGCCGGGACACACGCTATGCGTGACACAAACCTGCTGGAAGGGAAACAACAAAATACAACAAAGAGGACAGTTTGCACTGTCTTGACTTTCTCCAAGTCTTTGCTAAAACGCTTGAAATCTTTACTTAAACTGAGAGGTTTTACGAACTTCTTTCATGCTTAGTCCATTGAAGCCATAAAACTTTGCAAACTATCCATGCGAACGACTCCAGCATCTGTGCTTCCTTCAGCTTCTTTCATAGCTGCCAAAGTCGTAGCATTGGGCTGGTCGGTAGTTGCGTCATCGACCAACGTCTCATCCGAACTCAACACCTTAACACCCTGAATAGCTTTGGGCATCTCCTGCTGAAGGTCGCCCACTTGGCAGGCACCATCCTCGAAGGACAAGACGGGGATACTCATGGCTTGTTTGTGGGCCATGATGTAGAGACGCTTGACGACGAAATAGGAATGGGACGCTATAAAGAACTGGACGCCAGCATTGGCAAGGCTCAATATGGTGTCGAGCAAGCGACTGATGAGCGAAGGGTGGAGGTTCGCTTCCACCTCGTCAATGAGGATGATTGACTGGTTGTCAAGATAGTGATTGCCAAGGAGAAGGTCGAGGATAGAGAGTTTCTTCACACCCTCTGATGTCGCGGCGATGTCATACACACGACGGCTCTTATCGCGAAACTGCCATTCTTTCTTGTCCTCATTAAACTCAAGGCGACCACCGACCATATCACTCACATTCTGGCGCGCTTCGGCAAAACTCTTATAGTTCTTACCTTTCTGTGTACGGCTCAGGGCCTTGGCCAAATCGCTGTATGGCTCTTCAAAACCGAATCGGTTCTCGTCCTTGGCCTCTAAAATAATGTCCTTGATGGAGATAATTTCTTTGGCTGGGATGAAAACGCTATTTGACGACCGCGGATTGAACGTGTTTTGGTCTATATTTGCCTGCTTGGTGGTGGACGGACCAAACGAATAGGTAAACACCTCTCCCGCGTCGGACTCCATCGTGAAGGACAGATTGCTCTCTCCTTTCTTCACAATGTTTCCCAATGCGGATGTTTGGAAAGTCCAGTACAACTTATCCGAGAGTATTTCTCTGTCAGTACGGTTCTCCTTGCCTCGCTGGTAGGTCTCCACTGCTTTGATGGCAGAGAAGAGTGCTTTCAGAAGGAACGTCTTACCCGACTGGTTGGGGCCTATAATGAGATTGATTTTCCCAAGAACGCCCGTGTCCAGCTGAGAAATGGCACCAAGATTATCGACAGTAATACGCTTGATCATCGTTTAAATCTTTAATTCGTGTATTGACAATTGAAATCGGATGGTGCAAAGGTAAGTATTTTCTGTGAGACGAAGACATCTTTGACAGAAATTATCGGTCTATGCAGGCAGGATTTAGTCGCGGCGGAAGATGTCGCGGGTATAGACCTTGGAGGCAACGTCGCGAAGGGAGTCGTCGAAGCGGTTGGCGATGATGGCCTTGCTGCGGGACTTGAAGGTGGCGAGGTCGTTGACGACGAGGCTGCCGAAGAAGGTGGTGCCGTCGGGGAGCGTGGGCTCGTAGATGATGATCTCGGCGCCCTTGGCCTTGACGCGCTTCATGATGCCCTGGATGGCGGACTGGCGGAAGTTGTCGGAGTGGGACTTCATCGTCAGGCGATAGACGCCGATGACGGGGGCCTCTCCCCTACCCTCGCTGCCATATTGGTTGTTGGCGCTGTAGGCGTACCAGCCGGCCTTGGTCAGGACGGCGTCGGCGATGTAGTCCTTGCGCGTGCGGTTGGATTCGACGATGGCGGTCATCATGTTCTGGGGCACGTCCTGGTAGTTGGCGAGCAACTGCTTCGTGTCTTTCGGGAGGCAGTAGCCGCCGTAGCCGAAGGAGGGGTTGTTGTAGTGGGTGCCGATGCGGGGGTCGAGGCCCACGCCCTCGATGATGGCGCGGCTGTCGAGGCCCTTGACCTCGGCGTAGGTGTCGAGTTCGTTGAAGTAGCTGACGCGGAGGGCGAGGTAGGTGTTGGCGAAGAGTTTCACGGCCTCGGCCTCCTTCATGCCCATGCCCAGGACGGGGATGCCCTTGGTCTTTTCGCGCGGGCAGACGCCGTCGGCGATGGGGAGCGGGCCGTCGAAGGTGAAGGGGTCGCCATTGCCAATGGCGCCTTCTACGAGCAGGGCGGCGAAGGTGCCGGCAGCCTGGCGGAGGCGATCGACGTCGGCGATGGAGGCGATGGCCTGGTCTTCATCGGCGAAGTCGGGGTGGTTCATCTGCTTCGGGTAGCCGACAATGATGCGACTCGGGTAGAGGTTGTCGTAGAGGGCCTTGCTCTCGCGGAGGAATTCGGGGGAGAAGAGGAGGTTGAACTGCTTCACGCCCTGGCGCGCGTAGCGGAGGTAGAGGCTGCGGGTGTAGCCCACGGGGATGGTCGATTTGATGATCATCACAGCATCGGGGTTGACGGCCAGCACGAGGTCGATGACTTCCTCGACGTGGGTGGTGTCGAAGTAGTTCTTCACCGGGTCGTAGTTGGTGGGGGCGGCGATCACGACGAAGTCGGCGTCGGCATAGGCCGATTTGCCGTCGAGGGTGGCGACGAGGGTGCCACGGCCTGGCTGCTCGGCCTCATCGGGGCCCACGCAGGGCAGGAGGCTGCGGTCGCCGAGGTATTTCTCGATGTAGTCGTCCTGGATGGGCGAGACGCGGCGGTTGAGTTTCTCGACTTTCTCGGGGATGACATCGACTGCCGTCACATGATGGTGCTGGGCCAGCAGGGTGGCAATGCTCAGGCCGACGTAGCCTGTGCCGGCCACGGCGACCTTGATATTTTTGAAATCACGCATATTGTTTTCTTTTGTATTAATTCTTCTTATATCTTTTCTAAAAAGGCTTTGGGGATGTAGCCCGTTGCCACGGCGCAAAGGCCAGTGATGCAGACGCAGAGGCGGTGGTTCTTCTTGATGCGGACGATGTGGCCCTCGGCGCCTTTGAAGACACCGTCAATGACGCGGACTTTATCGCCCTTGGTGAACTTATCTACAAACTCGTCGTAGAAATCGAGGCCTTCGACGCCAGACTCGGCGACAATCTTGAAGACGGTCATCTCGCGATCGGAAATGGGAGAAGGGACACGTCTTTGATTGGCGTCGAGATGCTTATAGAGCATGATTTTGTTAAAGAACTTGGTTTCTGTTTTTTCAGCTTCTGTTTGCGTGGCGTAAAGGAATATCAGGCTCGGAATGACGGGTTCTTCAACCATGATCTTCCGTCCATCGCGTGTCTTTTCAGCCTTCTTCACTTCATAGAAATACTCCATGCCCTTAGAGGCGAAATACTCCTTGACAGGTTCTCCTTTACTAAAAAAAATCTTGAAAGCGTACCAATGCTTTATGCTATCTTGCTCCGTCATCATCTGGTGTTTATGTGGCGTTTAGGCACATACCTTCCATTCCCCCGTATCGTGATTTTTTTAGTTTCATGACACTTGGCAACAGAGGGTTGGTTAGTCTATCTCCCCCACGAGACTTCTAATCACAGATATACTCCTGATCCAAGAGCATCGGCATCTGCAACCCTTGGAACTGTCGGTTGCCTGTAAATTTCATTTACTCTCCCCTAACAGCTCCGATTTCTATATCTCTTAGTAGGAGACACAGAAAACATGGCAAAGGTACTAAGAATTATTGAAACTGAGGCAATTATGAGAAATATTTTTTTTCATTTGCTTGTTTTTGCTAAACATCTGTTGAGCAAAAAAATAGTCGCCGAACCATAAGTCCTTTAAAATAATGGATTTACGAAATTTCTGTGTCTCCTACTAAGAGATACAGAAAAATGGGGCAACTGAAAATGGGACGACTAAGTTGTTTGTACTATTTCGAGACCGCCTGCTTATGAGGGAAAACAACTAAAACAACAAGGTTCTTCCGGAAAATCGACTGATAGGGTTTGCGCTGTTCCAAAAAGTCCTGCTGAGTTAGGAAAAACAACAAATACAACTTTTACAACAAGTAACAACGCTCGATGTCTGCGCAGAACCGAGCTCGCTCGGGTTATGCCATGGCGAGAAAGGGTACCATGAAATGGAACCTACACGCTGCGTGTAGCAATCCTGCTGCAAGGTAAACAACAAAATACATCTTTTTCGGTAAACCATGAGCTGAAACTGAGCTTGCTTAAGTTAGGCCATGGCGCGAAAAAGTGCCATAAAATGGACACGTTGTTACTTGTTGTAAAAGTTGTTCAAGTTGTTTTCTATGTGTCCACGTCGAATCACTCCATTTTCTAGAAGAACCACTAATAATGTGGCTATAAATTTGCTTACTTAAACTAATATCCCTAACTTTGTGCTGCAAAAGGTCGAATAGTACGACTGATATTGCAGTCATTATGGTAGAACGCATAAAAGGGAGATCATGACAGAAGAACTGAAAAAGCTGTTGCAGGAATGCGACACGCTGAAAGCACGATTGGTGGCGCTTCGTCCTTTGCCCACTGAAGCCCTGAAAAAGATAGACGAGGCTTTGGCTGTAGAATATACTTACGAGAGCAATCGAATAGAGGGGAATACGCTCACGTTGCAGGAGACGGAACTGGTCGTCAATGAGGGCGTGACGATTGCAGGCAAGTCAATGCGTGAGCACCTGGAGGCGATAAACCACAGGGAAGCTATCGACTACATCAAGGACTTTGCAAAAAACGACATAGAGATAAGCGAGGGCACGATCAAAGAGATACACGCCCTTGTACTTCACGGCATCAATCGCGAAAATGCTGGACGCTACCGCACGGTGCCCGTGATGATTTCGGGTAGCCAGCACATTCCACCACAGCCGTACCTCATAGAAGAACAGATGGAGGACTTCATGAGAAAGTATAAGGAAATGGAGAAAGAGAAGGTGCATCCGGTGTTGATAGCGGCATACCTCCATGATACGCTCGTAGGCATCCACCCATTTATTGACGGCAACGGACGCACGTCGAGGCTGCTGATGAACCTTTACCTTTTGAGGAAGGGCTACACGCTTGTAAACCTCAAAGGCAGTGACGAGGAGAAATTGAGCTATTACACGGCTTTGGAAACCTCGCACATAGAAAAGAAGCCCGAAGCATTTCAAACGCTTATCGCAAAAGCGGAAACAGACTCTCTGAAGAAATATCTCTCCATCATGGGAGAGACGGTGTAGCCGCTTCCGCCACCAGCATGTGGAGCAAAGCCCCTACGGTTTGTCCGTAGGGGCTTTGCTTATTAGATGATGAGGGATGGATCGGTTAGTAAGTGACCTTCAAGCCGACATAGTAGCTTCTCGGCAGGGAGGGACCGTAGATGTAACCGGAGTCGCGGTTCCAACCCTTGTCGAAATCCTTTTGATAGGCATTGGCGATGTTTTGGATACCACCGTTGACCTGGAGGGTGATGTACTTGTAGATGGTGAAGTCGTAGGCCAACTTCATATTTACCTCCATAAACCGAGGGGTATGGACCGCTACGGGGTCTTCCACACCCGAACCGGCAGAATGGCCTACGAGCATGCTGCCCGTATAGTTGCCCGTGAGGGAGGCCGTGAGACGCTTGACGGGGGTGAAGGTAGCCGTGAAATAGCCGTAGGTGTTGGGGGTGCGCATCATCTTCTTATACTTCTGCTCGGGCACCTCGTCGTTCCAGGCGATGGCTTCGTCGTAGTGGCTCTGCTGCAGGGTGAGGCCAGCCTGGAGGGTGAACCAACGGGTGAAGACGGCCTTGCCCTCAAGGTTCAGTCCCAAGACCTTGGCGCCATAGGCATTGTAGCGCTCCTGGACGGTATTGCCGTGGGCATCGGGTTGACTGAGCTGGCGAAGGGCAAAGACATGGCTGAGCGAGGTGTAGAAGCCTTCGATCAGGAAATTGGTCTGGACTTGGCCAAACTGATGGTAGAGGTCGGCCGAGAGGCTGAAGCTATTGGAACGCTCCGCCTTGAGATGGTCGGCCAGGACCGTGACCAGTCGCTCGCCACCCACTACGCCGACATGGAGGTCTTCGTCGAAAGCCTGGGGAGCACGGAAGCCACCAGCATAGGTGAGGCGGAGATTGATGTTGTCCGTGGGATTGTAGCGGAGGTTGGCACGGGGCGAGAAGATGGCATCCTCGACGAGGTTGTGCTTGTCGAGGCGACCGCCCAACAAGAAGCTCCACTGCTTGTTCTTCCACTCATTCTGGAAGTAGAAACTGCCGATGCGCACGTCCTGCTTGAAGTGGCGGTCGTAGCCGAGGATGACATCCTTGAGGCCTTCGAAATTGTACTCAGCGCCGAGAGTGAGGTCGGAGGGCATGAAGAGGAGCTTGTCGAACGAACGGACATACTGCGCGCCCGTCACATAGGTGACGTCGTGGGTGGTGCCGTAGGCCTTGGACGCAGCGACGCGGTCTTCCTCTGTTCCCTCGCCGATGCCGCCATAATAGCTCTTGCGGGACGTGGCCTGGAAAGAGAAATAGGCCGTGAGGCGTCGGTGTGCGTCGGGAGAGAAGTAGTTGTAGGTGAGACCGCCACCCTGGATGTTGTGGTCTGCCTGTTCGGCGACATTGGCCTCGTGGGGAGCCTGGTCGAGCTGGTTTCCGCCACGGCGATACTCATGGATGGCGCTGTACTGGAGGCTCAGTTTGGAATAGGGGCTGAGGCGGAGGTAGGAGTTGAGGCCGAAGGTCTGGCTCCGCAGTTCGGGCAGTTCGGTGTAGCCATCACCATCGTGGTCATAGCCCTGGCGGGATCGCGTCTGGCCGAAGGCATAGACGCCGGCCTTGTAGTCATCGGTGACGAGAGAGACATTGCCCGTGGTCACATTGTCGAACGAACTTGATCCGCCCTGCGACAGGAAGGTGTGCCCAAAGGAGGCGGAGTTGCGGATGGGTTCCTTGGTGATGATGTTGATGGTGCCACCGATGGCAGAGGCGCCGAAGAGGGCCGATCCTCCACCACGGACCACCTCCACACGGTCGATCATATTGGCAGGAATCTGCTCCAGGCCATAGACACCCGTGAGGGAGGAGAAGACGGGACGGGAATCGACCAGGATCTGGGAGTAGTGGCCGTCCAGGCCATTGATGCGCACCTGCGTGAAACCGCAGTTCTGACAGTTGTCCTCGGTGCGCACGCCAGGCTGGAAGTTGAGGCCCTGCGCCAGGCAGGTGGACTGAGTAATGTCGAAGACCTTGCTGCCTACCACACTGACCAGGTTGGGGGCCAGTCGGCGGGCCGTCTCATTGCGATTGGCAGAGACCACCACCTCGTCGATGGCGACATCGTCGGTGGACAAGGAGAAATTGACTTCCTGGGTGGTATTGTGCTGGACGGTGACGGTACGCTCCTCGGTCTTATAGCCTAAGAACTTGACGACCATCGTGAAAGTGCCCTCGGGCAGGTTCTTCAGAAAATAGTGGCCGGTATGGTCGGTGGTGGTACCAATGGTGGTACCTTTGAGTTGGATGGTGACGTAGGGCAGGTGCTCGCCTGTCTTGGTATCGACCACGTGGCCAAAGAGGTTGGCATCGGTGGCCTTGTCGGTCTCCTCGATGGGATTTTCACTACGGGTGTTGTCTTGGACAACGGCGGCTTGAGCGGCAAATGAGACTGTCAATGCGCCGACGAGGAGCATCAACTGAGATTTCTTTGATTTCATTTTTTCTCTTATTAATAAACTATGTTGTTATAAAATTACGCACATGGTGCCTGCGCATGGGCTATTGGTGCCAGCACATGCGCTATGGCGACGAAAAAGGAAGAACAGCCGAAGCTGACTTCTCTGCTTTCATCACAAAACATGGAAAGGATAAGTACCCAAGCGACCACAAAGTATCGTGATAGCCAATAGGTTTGGATCAAAAATCCGAAAAACTACAAAGTAAGGAGGAGCGGCGGAGCACGGGTAGATTGGATATCGCCTTGGCGCGTCTTGACAAAGAGGCAAGACATGGAAAAGGCGACATAGACCATAGCAACAAATGCTGCTATATGAACAATGGTAG
>OLIL01000701.1_pt1 | contig 15489 bp, 31 predicted proteins | sample 1609701 | NCBI WGS metagenome assembly OLIL01 (sample SAMEA4350146, study PRJEB24818) | metagenome | biome: human; feature: gut; material: faeces | place: Denmark | collected 2013-09
GGCCATCCATTGAATACCAATCAGTAAAATATGGGGTAATCGATTTCCAAGCGCTTGGAAAACCAACCATAAACGTTCCGATAAAAATAACCGGCAGGAACGACAGCACCAAAAACCATTTGTCGTAATAGCACTCAAGATAGCCATCATCAGACAGAACAGAATGCTGATAAAATGACAGGCGGCGGGTGGGGAATAGTCCGTTGTGAATCTTCCGTTTTATTTTCATCACTCCTCCGGTGGTTGTGGCGGCATGCACCAGTGGGTAATTTCATTTTCGATAAGATGTCCGTGGTGATAGAACAACTGCGTTTTATGGCTGTAGTGACCGCTGATTACTTCTTCAAGGTCTGCATCCCATAACAGGACACCACTGCGGTCTTCCGGCATTTTTTCCGAGCACTTAATCCATTTCATTGGTGGGCTCCTTTATCATGCGCTGTAGTTCAGCAAAGCGTCTGGTATTTGCCGCGTTCTCAAGTGAGATTATCCGCTGGTATGCCCGTCCTCTCGGATGGTGCTTTTCGGCTGCGCAATGACATTCAAAAAAGACTGAATCCGTTTTGCCTTTGAAAAAGTGGCTCTGCGCCCGGATGTAACGGGCTGCGATATAGCGACCTTGCTTGCTGTACGCCTTATTTAAATCAGTCAGCGTCGTACCCTTCATCTTCATCTCCTTTTGGCGGTGTCTGGTACGGCAGTCTGCTGCGGACTCCGGCCATGTAGGCGCGGTATCTGATGTGAATATAACCGCGCTTGTAATAGGTCTCGCCGATAATGTTTTTCATCCGCCATTTCATAATGAACTCAGGCGAATAGCCAAGCTCACCCGCACACCACTTTTCAAAATCCGTTGGTTCCATAATCAGGATTCCTCCGTGCTCTATCCGCGAACCCGCGTTGCTGTTCTGATATTTTCGTATGCCTCAAATGCCTCCATGCGCTCAATACCGTCACACTCTTTTGCATAGGCATACATGGCCTTTTCAGCTTCACGGTGTTTTTCCAGTGCAATGCGTTTTAATTCTGCGAGTTGTTCTGTAGTCATGATCAAAAATCCTCCGGTTCATCGACCGTTAAATCATCCAGAGCCCACGACCGATACTGTTTTTCAGCAATAAAATCTCTGGCTTTTTTCTCATTGCTGAATGCGGCCACCGGCTCAAATTCACCTTCTAATCCGCGAACTGAAACAATCCATACTTTCATAATCAAAAGTCCTTCTGCCTTGGGTTACGCCGTCCGCGTCCGGAAACCGAACTTGGCCTTTAATTCTGCGATATGCGCCAGTGCTTTTTCCTTTGGAACCGGGATGTGCAGCTTCGGGATTTGCACCCTCGGTGCCGGAATTTCTTCACCGGATCGGATTCTGGATGCCATCACCGCCAACTCCTGGGCGCAGCGCTTTTTCAGTTCTGACTCGGTCAGGCCGGATGCGCGACTCAGTGCGTGCAACTTCGTGACCATCCAGTAACAGGCGTTGTTTTGCCACGGATAATCCTCTGCTGTCCGGTACATACTGCGGTTAGCACTGAACTTCATGATCATGTCATAAAGCCCGTCCGCGTCCGGCAATCCAACGGCCACGCAGTCAGCCTGTTTACACCACTGAACAAACTGACCAGGTGACGGAAGAAACGGCTTCTCCTGCTGCCTGGCAATCCGCATGCCGGCGTTGATCTGCTCCACCGTCCGGATTCCGTTTTCAGCAAAGGCCAGAACCCACTGACGGCGAAATTCGTTCAGGTCATCCTGTGTCTGGAAGTTTGCCATTGCGGCCGGGAATGTTGCTTTCAGCTGCCGGAACAGCTCGTTGAATACCTGAATGGCTTCCTGTGGAACTTTCTGTTGCTGTTTTGGTGCAGCCCCTGCCATTGACCGCAATGCGCCGGCATCACGCTGCTGAATGGCTGTGGTGAGTGATTTCATACGTTCAGCCCCTCCGCCCAGTCGGTGTTATCGAAATCAAGATGCGGCCTGCCGGATGGCTTACCCTGCCCCTGCGTGTTCCGCTTGGCTTCCAGTTGAGTCCATTTCTCGCGAAGCTTTGCAGGGCTCAGGATGTTGCTCTTCCAGAAACTGTCCTGGTTCGCGAATTTGAACATCTGGCAGATATCCGAATGCGTCCTGTTGTCCTGCTCGCGCATCAGTCGGACATCGTTAGCCCATCCTGACCAGTTTGGTGTTTTGGCAGACGGGCTGATTCTGGTGATGAGCTGGAATATCCACTGAGCAGCTTTCAGGTCGTCAGCAGTTCCCCACTTGTCACCTTTCGGTGAACTGACTGCGGCTTCTGGTTTTTCTTTGCGGGGAGAAGATTTTGAAATTCTCGGACGATCATTAAATACGTTAGTATTTAATATATTATTATTGTTTATGGACAATCGTTGGACATCCGTTGGACAAACATCGCTGAGAGGTGCGTTTTTACTGGTGTTTGCGTTGGACATCTGTTGGACATCCGTTGGACAATTTTGAGACTGAAAATTGTCATATTTCACTACCGAAATCAGGCTGAATTTACGACCTTTCGACTCAATATTAATCATCCCTTTCGACTCAAAAGTGCGGAGTAAACTCTTCACTTTGTTGTCCGGAATGAACGTCTCGGATACCAGTGTCGGTCTGCCGGTGATCATCTGGCCTCGCCGGACAATCATCATGCCGATATCAGTATTAACCTCCTCGTCAGTGTGATTTGCTTTCAGTATCAGATGCAGCCACAGATGGACTGCCTGAGAATCCCTGTATAGCCTGCTGTCCATGAATTGTCTGTGTATCAATGCAAACCCCTTGCCGGATTGCTCCGGCGTTACAGGCCGCTCCTCCGGCGCTCTGCCGGGGAACCGGTACACGTTATTTAATGCGGTATTCATGATCCGACCTCCTGTCCGGTTTCAGATAAAAATTCCCGGTACTCTTCCATAAGTAATCCGGCCTCGCCGTCCAGCTCTAACCCCGCCTCAGCAACCGCTCGGATAAACTTTCTGGCCTTCACTGCGCTGAACTGCGGTAACGCCGCGCTGCGGGTTAGTTTCTTCTTACCGGCTGCTTTGGCTTTGCTCATCAGCCCCGTGGCAACAGAGTCAGCTTTCGGCCCATGTTCGCGAGATAGTGCAACTGCTGTTGTCGCTGCTATTTCTCCTGCCTCAACCAGCTTTATCAGTTCATCACCGGATGACAGTAGTTGCAGATGGGTTTCAACATCAGAAGTTGATCTGTGGAATTCATCAGCAATTTCCTGAATTGTGTATCCGGCATTCCTTGCTCTGTTGTATTGCTTTGCGCGCTGAACAGGGGTAATAGCCAGCCCCTCACTGGTACCAGCCTGATGGGCGAGGCGCTCTAACTCGGTACCAATGAAATCCTTACATTCAATCCGGGGGATACTAATACCGTCAGCAATAGCGTATCCGGCACCGATATAGCGATGCTGACCATCAATGATCTTCACCCCTTTCTCTGTCACCTGGACGGATAATGCCGGGAGGTCTGACCCTGATTTCCATAATTCGCACATTTTCCGAGCGTGTTCTTCATTAAGAGGGCGAATGTTATCGCCCGGCTCCAGATACAGCTCTTCATACGGAACCATAAATGCTTTCTTAACGGTGGTGCCGGTGCCGTTTTTGTCTTTATGCTTGTAATATTGCGATAGCGTTGCCATAATTACTCCTGTATGTATGTTCAGTTAATGCGCCTCTGCTGCTCCAACAGCCGGGGCGTTTTCTTTTGTTCTCATTAGAGAGAGTTCGCCGATCTGCTTCCACAGAAACCGGTACTCTTCCTCGCTGATTTTCTTCTCGCCTGGCAAAACAAAATCTGTGATACCGGCTGCGGCTAATGTCTCGCATATCTCCGGTAGCTTTTCTGTTCTGCGTAAGACTGTTGAATCGTGAACACCGAGCAGTTTTGCAACCACTGTCTGTGTGGTGCTTCTCAGTGCCTGATGAGCAGTTGCCATCAGATGATTTGACACAAACCGGTTAAACGATTTGCGTGGATTTGCATTTTCCATAATTCATAATGTCCTTATTGAGATACAGTTATTCGCTCACTTCCTGTGAGGTGTTGCTGTGTTGAAAAATGTTCCAGCACATATCCGGAACGGGCTAAATTGTGTAAAGAGCGGTTGGCTTATGCAGCTTGCGGTGGGAAAACGTCATCTAACGAGCATTTGGCGCCAAGTTTTTGTAGCGCCTCTACAATCTGACGGCATTCGCTCAATCCCGGAGTCCTGGTGTTTAATTCATAGTTAGCAATCCGGGATTGACCCCACCCGATGGATGAAGCCAAAACAGCTTGAGAAATTCCTAATTTTTTTCGCTGTTCTGCAATGTTGTTCATAATTGGTGTCCTCCATGTATACAGACAACATTACACACAATATGTGATTAACTGTCAATCACAAAACGTTTAAATACTTAAATCACGGTTTGTGTTAAAAGATGAGTATGAAGAAAATAAACGAAGTCATCGGCGAAAGACTGAAGTCGATTCGCGAATCAAAGGGGTTAAGCCAGGCGCAGCTTGCTAAGTTGTGCGGATATTCTGCCGCCTCGCGAATTGGTAATTATGAGCTTGGGGAAAGGAAGATAAGCGCTGATGATGCCATTATCATTAGCGAGGCTCTGAATGTATCTCCTGCTGAACTGCTGTTCGGAGATAAAGCTGAGCAAGTGGTGCGTAATTACGAGTACCCACTTTTCACAAAGATACAGGCCGGGACTTTCACAGCGAATGGCAACGCCTACACAGAAGAAGATGCAGTTGCATGGATTCCAACAGCAAAAAAAGCCAGTGATAAAGCTTTCTGGCTTGAGGTTGAGGGGCATTCAATGACTGCCCCACAGGGTGGCCGCCCGAGCTTTCCGGAAGGCATGCTGATATTGGTTGACCCCGCTGAGGGTGTTGAGTTCGGAGATTTCTGTGTGGCTCGCATGCTAAACGATGAGTTCACGTTTAAGCGACTGATCAGGGATGGTGGTGTTGAATATTTAGAGCCACTAAACCCGCGCTATGACCTGATAACCATCAATGGAAACTGCCAGATAGTAGGAAAGGTGGTTAAATCACAGTGGCCTGACGACACATTTTAGGTTGCGATGTGTAATATACGAACGCAATGCCGTAACAATATGCTTTTATTAAGTTTTTAGTGTCATTAACATAATATTTATATAAAATAAAGGAATTATTATGTTTGATGTAAGTAAACAGGAACAACTACCCATGCCTAAGTCAATTTGTTTTTTTAATCATAAGGGGGGCGTCAGCAAAACAACCACAGCTTTTAACATTGGCTGGGGTTTAGCTAGCGCAGGGAAGAAAGTAATGCTGGTTGACTTGGATTCTCAGTGCAACCTAACCGGCATGGTTTTAGGGTACACAACTGTTAGTGAAAGTTTGGATGGCTTTTATAGCAGTAGATACAATTTAACGATGGAGTCCATTGTTGATACATTAATGAATGGCTCCTCTGTCGAAGATCTTGTAAACAATGATTCAGCAAAGCTATTTGAATGCCAGAATGAAAACTTATATCTACTTCCTGGGCATCTTAGTGTTTCGATGCTTGACTCACAAATCAGTGTTGCGCTCAAAATCGCTTCAGGTGTTCCATTAACGCGAAATTTACCGGGCAACCTTCCAAAAGCGATAAATCTAATCGCTGAAAAGAATAAAATTGACTATATAGTATATGATTTAAGCCCAAGCGTTGGTGGTTTAAATGAAGTTGCATTAATGTCAAGCGACTATTTTATAGTCCCGGCAACGCCTGATTTCTTCTGCTGGCAAGCCATAAATTCACTATCTGAAACAATTACCGCATGGCATGCAGAATTAGAATTTTTCAAGAAAACATCACGCTCTAACTCAGCAGCTAATATCACAAACAAACCAAAATTCATCGGGGCCATACACCAGAGATACAGACCTCGCAACGGTATGCCGGTAAAATCATTTGAGCACTGGGTTAATCAGATCCATAGTGCCGTGAACACTGTTTTAGCACCTTCTCTCCATAGTATTGGCTGCTCAGCAACAGAAGAGGAAATCCAGCACTCCCTGGATGCAACAGACACATCACACCTGAAAGCCTACGACCTTGCACAGATATCAGACTTTAATTCCTTAATAGCAATAAGCCAAAAACTTTCAAAACCAGTTTTTGCTATCACCAATGAGGATTTGAGGAGTGATGGAAAAGCTGGCAACGTATTTGATACCATGAGTAAAAATAGAGACCTATTTCTACAGCAATTTGAGCGACTTTGTGACCGAGTTTTAATGTTAACAGAATAACCCCCCCAGCCCTCCCAACGAGGGCTTTTTTGTGGCTGTAATTCCCATCCCATGTGATCCATCACACAAAATGTGACTATCTATAAATTTATTTTCCTTTCCAAATCAAAAGGATTACTCGTAACCGATCCATTAAACACATTTTGTGGTTGACATTAAAATCACATTTTGTGAATATACTCCCATCAACGGCACGGAGCCAAAGATAAAACGGACTTAGCTCTTTAATAATCGGGAACCTGATCTGAATAAGTGTCAGATCACCACTGAGTGGTTTTTGGGATTGGTGATGAACGCCGTCGCCAAAGGCATGACGGGAATGGTGGATAGGGCGCCACCGGCCAATCACCAAAAATTACTCAGGAGGCAATATGGCAACAATTACTGTTATTCCAAAGAAAGACAACGCGAAGAACCGCCGGTTAGCAAAGCAAATGGCGTTCTGGGACAGAAAGCGTGAGGAGTATGCAGCGAAGCCTGAAAGCCGCTCAGTGGAGGAGATTTTTGATTCAGTTTTCGGCCGGCCGGCAGACGAAACAGATGTGTTTGCAGAGCTGATTATCGGGCTGAAAGATGCACCGGAAGCACCACGCAAGCAACTGAGAATTAACCGCAAGCCGATTATGCCGAACGGTGGTATCACGGCCAGAGCATGACCACCGGCCAATCACCAATACTGACTAACACCCCGCAGCGGGGATAACTATTAACAGGAGTACGCATGGACAGGCTACCAGTTGCTGATTTCGAGGATATGCAGCCAGATCAAACATATCTCTGGTATCGAAATGACAATGACATTGATTTTGCATGGTTAAGCGATGACGGGTTGCATTTGGTAACTGCCGATAAGTTTGGCAAACCAGACTACTGGGAACTATCGATTGGATTGACTGGCATTTTGTATGGGCCGGTAGATGCTGAAACGGCAGTCAATCCCGAACAACCTATCGACGATTAACAGACATCACGTAGCACAGGGAAGTGCATAGGAGGAGAAATAAATGACATTCAAAGTTAATGATGAAGTTTTCTGGGTAAGTCAGGCGGGTGGTCGCGAAAAGGAGAAAATCGGCATTATTGTCGAGGTTTTACCAGCAGGAAGAAGTGCCAATAAATCAAAGTTCCGTAACTGGCTGTATTGCTCTGGTCTTCCACGAAAGCATGAAAGTTACATTGTCTGCGTTGGAACAAGGCCGGGGTCGAAAGCACGACCTAAATATTACTGGCCGCGTGTATCTGCGCTCAAATTGCTGAAGGATAAATAACAATGTCAGGACACCCACATGCTGACCTTATGGCTAAGGCAGCAGAGATAGCGAAGACGGATAAGTATTGGCAGCGGCACTTTGAGGAAAAATTTCACAGCACGGATAAGTGGAATCAAATGTCAGATGTGTTCTTTCAAACACACAGAGAATACCGCCTTAAACCCAACTTCATCGACATTAACGGGCATCAGGTTCCGGAGCCGGTGCGGGGGCCACTGCAAGAAGGTGATTTATATTATGGTGCATCGACTGCGGATGGTGTGTTCTCCGCGATTTGGAATTGTGACCACATAGATTCTGAGCGACTGCACAAGGGTATTATTCACCTAACCAAAGAGGCAGCAGAGACCCACATAGCCGCCCTGCTCTCTTTCACACAGAAGTAACCCACCCTATCCCACCTAGGGATATCAGCAGGTAATCACATGACTATCAATCAGAACGTTTTCCGTCTGGCGCAAGCGCAGGCGCGGGTAGCTATACGCCAGAAATGCGATGACATCTGGTGGTTAGCAATGGAATTACTCAGAGAAAGTTACGGGAGGCAGGTATGCACAAGATAACTATCGAATCAAAACACCTGGCGACAAGCACTGAGCAAGCAGGATGCGGAAATCAGCGCGCCGTCATTTATTTTGACCGTAATTCAAGCGTGGAAACAATGGACGTTGAAACACTTATCTTGCTGCTTAATCCGGAGAAGGAAACTCTGGAAAAGATACTCAGGGAACGATACGGGGAGGCAGCATGAACGCATACGCAGCACGGGATGCTCAGGAAGAGCGGCGGCTGGAGCATGCAGCATGGCAGGATGCCGTAAACGATGCACTGTGCATGGATGCTGACGAGTTCATGGATGGACTGCCTGAGCATATCTTATCGCCGGAAATGGAAAAGATAATGGATCCTATCTTCATCAAAAACGGCAAATCGCTGGATGCATTAATCGAAGGGATTCGGAATGCGTACCTCATCTGGAGAAGTGAGCAATGAGTACCGCAATACAAAAAGTGTACGAAACAATAAACCCGCTCAAAACGGACTTTGAGCAGGTTTGCAGTGAACCGAGCATAGCATTCAAAAGGGAATCTGAGTTCGCTATGCAAATATTTGCCAATAACGATTACCTGGCGACCACAGCGATAAATAATCTGGTGTCGGTTCGCAGTGCAATAATGAATATTGCCGCTATCGGCATCAGCCTGAATCCGGCACAGAAGCTGGCTTACCTTGTTCCGCGAGACAGAAAGGTTTGCCTCGATATCAGCTACATGGGACTGATGCACATTGCGCAGCAATCAGGCGCAATAAAGTGGTGCCAATCCAGCATTGTCCGCAAAAACGATAACTTCCAGCTCACATCTATCGATACCGCCCCGCGGCATGAATACAACGCTTTCGCACCGGCAGAAGAACGCGGCGATATTGTCGGAGCGTATGTCGTAGTGAAAACAGATGACGGCGATTACCTGACGCACACAATGCCGATTGCTGATATCTACGCAATCCGCGACCGCTCATCAGCCTGGAAGGCGTGGAAATCAAAACAAAAATCCTGTCCGTGGGTAACTGATGAAGAACAGATGATCCTGAAAACAGTCGTGAAGCAGGCCGCTAAATACTGGCCTCGCCGTGAGCGACTTGATCAGGCTATCGACTATGTGAACACAGAATCCGGCGAGGGTATCGATTTTAAAGGTGAGCAATCACAGGAGCGTGATGTTACACCTGCAGGAGAAAACCAACTGCAGGATATAGCCGATCTGATGATTAAGGTTGATGGTGAGTGGAGCGATACATTCCTCGCATTCATCAGTAAAAAATTCAACCGCCCTATCTCCCACCCGGAACAGCTCACTGTATTTGAGGCTAACACCATCATCGATATGCTCAGGAAAAAGGCAGGCGAATAATGATCAGTAACGACATCATTCTCAGCAAAACCGGCATCGATTTATCAAACATATCGCAGGGAAGCGAAGAATGGATGTCACTGCGCCTCGGGGTGATTACCGCATCAGAGGTCTGGAAAGTGCTCACAAAACCACGCTCAGGGACGACATGGAGCGACACAAAAAAGACGTATTTCAATACTCTTATCGGTGAAGTCTGCACCGGCGTAAGCAAGGATGTTAGCGCCAGAACGCTGGAATGGGGAAAGGATTACGAACTCGAAGCACGGATGACATTCGAGTTTTACAGCGGCCTGACGGTCACGGAAGACCCGATAATTTTCAGGGATGAATCACTGCGGACGGCCTGCTCTCCGGACGGCATTTGCAGTGACGGCGCTGGCCTTGAGCTTAAATGCCCAAAAACAACGGAAGTCTTTATCGACCTGGCTTTAAACGGAATTAAGGCCATGAAAAAGGAATACACCGCTCAGGTTCAGTATTCAATGTGGATCACCGGAAAGGATGTCTGGCACTTCGCAAACTACGACCCACGCATGCCGGGAGGAAAAGAAATTGTCCACATACCGGTAGAGCGCGACGAAAAAATGATGCAGGAATTCGACCATCAGATACCGGAGTTTATTGAGGCAATGGATGCCGCACTAAGCACACTCGGCATTGAGTACGGTAATCAGTGGAAAGGATTTCAGCTTTAATAACCCCACCGTTTCAGGATGAAGCGTAATGCAGGGATGCTGAGATAAGGATCAACTATGACTATCGAACAGTTACAGAAAGAAAACGAAAAGCTGAAAGAGGTTTTATTTGCAGGCGCTTTCGTTATGAAAAAAGCAGTTCACAAATATGACTTTGGTATTGGTATGCAAAAACAAGCCTACGATTTTATCAACGATGCCGAGCGGCTGACCAAAAAGAGATTGCCGAAGTTCGTGTAGGGATGCTGATAACAGAGGAATGAATATGTCGCGACCAATAGACTTAATAGCAGATATAACGGATGAGTATATCGCTAGGCATTTTGAAGGGGCGAACTACGGGCACACCAACTATCGTGACATCGTTGGCAAAGGATGCCTGAATGCTATGGCCGGATATCACAACGGATATACCACGCAGTGCATACTGATAAATATGGGACTGACCACAGAGAAGCTACGGCTGACGAAACGCGGTCGTGAATTTCTGTTTTGGCATTTTAACTATCAGCCGGTTAATGGGCGGAAATAGTTTATCGATGAGGAATGAATATGAAAATCACAGACGAAGATATTCAGGCAGCAATTTTAAGCTCAAGCGAGGACTTTCTATTTCAGGTGTGCGATTCGCTTGTGTTTTCCCATTACGGGTTAGATGAAATGCCCGCGGAAGAACAAGACCGACTTTATGCTGCGCTGTATTCATGGCTTAAGAAAGCGGCCGGTGAATTTAAGCGGATTCAGGGGTGAGTATGAAACTATCAGTGCAACAAATGACTGCATTAAAAGAAGTGTATAGCGGAAAATTCAGGCCAAAATCATCAGCAAGAACGGTGAACTCATTGGCGAGTAAAGGGCTGATTAAATTTGCAGTTGGTTTTGGGTGGGTTATGTCATCTGCTGGTGTTGATGTAATTAAGCAGATTCAGGAGGGGTGATGGATATGTTAACCAAAAGCGAAACGCAGGTATTAATCGATTACGTCAAAGGCATGATTCAGGATAATAAAGAGCCCGAAAAAAAGGCAATTATTGCGCTGTGTAATGAACTTGAGCACATTAATAATTTAAAGCCGGTTGGATATATCAGCCATGTTGGGTTGGTTAATATAAGAAGAAGTCAGCCGGTGCTCATTAGCCAATTTAATAAAATATCAACCATCCCACTCTATCGCTTAGATAAATAACCATGACAATCGGATTTGTATTACTACTGGTAATGCACGGCTCTGCTGTGCCTACAATTCATCTCTGACAATTCAGGAATAATCAATATGGTTTTATTTGACGAAAGGCCACCTTTTGAAAAGGCATGGCTCGCTACCTCATTCCGCGTAGTTATGGCCGGAATGGGTGATGATACGGTAATGCTCATTGCTGAAATGTATAAACGCGGATATGAGCCGGATGAGATTATATTTTGCGATACCGGCTCTGAGTTCGAGCACACATATCATTTTATTGGCTGGCTAAGAAGCTGGTGCAATGAAAGGAAGTGGTCGAAAGTCGTTGTGCTACGTAAGTGGGATAAAGACGGTGAACCATTAAGCGTCATTGAAACGGCTGAGAAAAACAACACTCTTCCACCTGCTGCGTTCGGCAGCAAATCATGCTCACTGCGATTTAAGGTCGAGACGGCCGACAAGTATTTTCATAATCACCCTGAGTGCTTAAAGGCATGGGGGGTTGAGAAAAAAGGCGTTCCGCTGGATTATCACACCGGAAGCATTCTGCGTATTATCGGGATTAATGCCGATGAGCCGCAACGCGCCGAACGCTGGAAACCAGAACATAAATGGGTGCAGGTGTTTCCTCTCGTCGACTGGAATATTGGGGAGAGAGAATCGTCAGCGGTTGAGGAAGTCGGCCTGTATTACCCCGGCAAATCATCCTGCATCTGCTGCCCTCACCTTACCGGCTCTGAATTAATTATGTTACGTGATAAATATCCGGAAGATTTCGGACGCATTATTGCGATGGAGAATAATTATATTCGTCACGAACTCCGACCAGACTCAACAACAAAGGGAATGTGCCGCAGAAAAACAATAAATCAGAAAATAGATGAATACGAGCGTGACCAACTGGATATTGCAGAAGGTCAGTGTCAGTTGTGTTTATTGCAGTGAGAGCCACGCAGTGCAAATGAAGACTGTGCGGAATGTTGAATTAGTGTGTGCGGAGGTGGTTCGTGACTAATTGGTATTATGTGACTTTAGAAAGGCATGATGACCCTATCGAAATTGAAGCAACAATAAAAAACCGATTCAGGGTAAAGGTTCCGTCATGGGATATGGATGTGACAACACAAGACCTCATTGCTATTAAAAATAAGATAGAGGAAATATTGCGTGATGAACAAATATCGTGACAAATCAGACTTTGAGATTAATAAGGCTGTGGCTGAAGTTATTAACCCCGGAAAGATATTCACTCAGGCTTACTCATTCGGTGATGCCAGCGGAGGCTCAGCGCAGTGGATAGGTGGCTATGCTGAATATATTCATGTCGATTATTGCAACAACCCAGCGGACGCAATGCCGATTATTATTGAGAATAAGATATGCATGAATTATATCGATAATGATATTGGCTGGGGTGCGCGTCATTTTGATGAAGAAAAAGGCGAACTTGAAATATATGATAAACATTATTATCGAGCGGCCATGATTTGTTTCCTGATAATGAAAGAGGCGGAGAATGAGAAATGAATATTAAATTAGGCCAATACGTTATTACATCAGACCCACACCAGTTAATCCTCAGTGAAATTAAAATAGCCAAAGAAGGAAAGAATGCTGGGCAGGAAGTTACGGCGACCATTGGCTATTACCCAAAACTGGAGCAGTTGATTAAAAAGATAATCACCATTGAAGTGCGCAAGGATGATATTCAGTCGCTTCAGGATATGGCTGATAAAATCGACGAGCTTAGCGTCACCCTATCCCGTCAAATCCGGGAAGCACAAATCTGAGGTGACCAATGACACCACAGGAAGCAGAGAACGGACGCAGACGAATAGCAAGGGAATGCCTGAAGGAATTAATGCAGTACACATCAGACGAACAACACACCGCGATACTCGATAAATACACACCGAAATTTAAACCACTTAATCACCTGCGCTTTCCGGCAAAGAGAGTGCTCGGGTATTACGTGCGTACGTTACAGAAGGAGATGAGGGATGGATCTTAATGATGAAGTCTTTGATGTAAGGAGGGCCGCAGAGTTCCTCTGTAAATCACAGAGAAAGGTATACGAGCTGCTAAACAGCGGAAGGATTCGCGCCGCGAAAAGTAACGGTAAAAACGGAAGCTGGGAAATCCTGAAGTCATCTTGTCTTGAATATGTGCATAACAATCATCAGAATTGCAGAGCGAGTGATGATGATGCTGATAAATCGAAGGAGAGATTTAATCAATGTCAATCAAATTACGGTACGGCGTGTGGCACTGTGATTTCGTTTCCCCGAGTGGCAAACGAATTAGGCGAAGTCTTGAAACATCGGACAAAAGGCAAGCGCAGGAGCTGCATGACCAATTAAAGGCCGAGGCGTGGCGTGTCGAAAAATTAGGAGACTACCCTTCTGTAACCTTCGATGATGCATGTCTCCGCTGGCTTCAGGAAAAGGAGCATAAAAAGTCACTGGATGACGACAAAACCAAAATTGAATATTTTCTTGAGTTCTTTTCCGGGAGATTACTGTCATCAATTACAGAGGCAGACATATTGAAAGCAACATCAGGGATGATAAACAGGAAGCATAAAGAGGTGTGGGAAATAAAGGCGGCGTCAGCAAAGAAGAAAGGTTCCAAAATTGCGCCATACAAGCCAAAACCGGCAACTCAGGCAACAAAGGACAGGTATCTTGCATTTTTGCGCTCTCTTTTCAGAGCGGCTGTTAATGACTGGAAGTGGATCGGGAAATCCCCAACAATTAAGGTCAGGCAAAAAAAGGAAATACGGGTCAGGTGGCTGACCAAAGAAGAGGCAACAACCCTGATACAGTGTATGCCTGATGTAATGAAGCCTGTTGTTATGTTTGCACTCGCAACAGGATTGCGAAGATCGAACATACTTAATCTCGAATGGACGCAAATAGACCTGCAACGGAAAGTTGCCTGGATTCATCCGGAAGACACGAAAGGCGGCAAGGCGATAGGTGTGGCTCTCAACGAAACAGCTTGCCGGGTGCTCAGGATGCAGATTGGAAAGCACCAGCAATACGTATTTGTACACACTGAAGCGTGGCACAGAGCAGACGGGTCACCAACAGAAAAAGTCAGGAAGATGAGAGTTGACGATAACACCGCATGGAATACCGGGCTTCGCCGGGCAGGAATCACAAACTTCCGCTTCCATGACCTTCGCCACACATGGGCGAGCTGGCTTGTTCAGGCTGGAGTCCCACTGACTGCGTTACAGGAAATGGGGGGATGGGAATCGATAGAAATGGTTCAGAGGTACGCACATTTAGCCCCGAACCATCTTGTTGAGCATGCGCGAAGAATTGACGAAGCCATGGGGATTAATGGCACGAATATGGCACGCGCACTAATAAAAGCGGTATAACCATGCATTATATAGAAAAGAAAAACCCGCTATATCTGTGAAATATAACGGGTTTATATGGTGCCGGCTACCGGAGTCGAACTGGTGACCTACTGATTACAAGTCAGTAAGACAACAACTAACATAATGATTTTAAAGCATTTCATCGCTCGCAACTGTGTCATGCTTGCAATTTTTACCATTCTTATGCACTTGCCTTCCATTTCATGTGTCACGAATATGACACGCGCCACAATCCCCCTGTTATACTCCCATCATCACCCACCACTCCGAATCCAACATGCACAATATCGCCAACCTGCCACAAAACGAAAAAGACAAAATTAATGCCGATTTAGCCGCAGCCGGTATCGCGTACAAAGAAAGACTCGGACTGCCGTATGATCTGTACGAAACAGAAAGCCAGCAGCCAGAGCATTTACGCCCGTACTTCAGAGAAAGACTGGAGCACTACAGGGAGATCGGGAAAAGGTTTCCGCGTGGGTTTGAGTATGAGAAGGAAAGTTAAGGCTTAACCGGCCAGTCGATATCCGGCGCAAGTGAGGCATCAACGCGACTAAGCAGAATGCGGTATTTCTTCCACTCTTTCAGAGCTGCTTCTTCTTCCGGGGTCGCTATACCGAAATCTACAGCATCCTCCAGCGGTGCGATGACAGCGGTTGCCTCAGCCATCAGTCGCTGTTTTTTAGCCTCAGCCTGTTCAATCAATTGCTCTTTGGTTGGCGGCGGC